>Ga0316208_1000034_pt1 | contig 216198 bp, 209 predicted proteins | sample 3monopyrite_MG_FD_204944 | JGI IMG/M metagenome (GOLD analysis project Ga0316208, IMG submission 204944) | Microbial mat bacterial communities from mineral coupon in-situ incubated in ocean water Damariscotta River, Maine, United States -... | ecosystem: Environmental > Aquatic > Marine >... | reverse complement strand
GCAATTCAAAAGGCTTTGTTGCGACCCGTATCAAAATGGGTAAAACATCGAATGTGATTGCCGTGGTGAAAGCCGGTGGTAAATCGTATTCTGCGCGCAAAGACGTGAAAGTAACTATTGGTGGTTGCGGCGGTTAATCCGCCCTTTAATTTAGGAGAACTATTATGGCTAAGTCCATTCGTATTCGTGCCAACGCTAAAGGCGGCGCGGTATTAGTTAAAGCGCTTTTGACCCATCCAATGGAAACCGGTCTGCGTAAAAACAAAAAAACAGGTAAGAAAGTTCCTGCTCATTTCATTCAAGAAGTTAACTGTACTCACAATGGTAAAACGGTGATGACAGCTGAATGGGGCGGCGCGGTTTCTAAAAACCCTTACCTATCTTTCAAATTCGGTGGTGGCAAAGCAGGCGATACAGTAGGTATTTCTTGGTCTGACAACATGGGCAAGAAAGATACTGTCGAAACTAAGGTTAAATAACATCTGTTGAGGATGATAGGAGTAATTAAAATGAAAAGACTACTCATTGCAGCAACAGCATTATCCATTATGGGTTTGCCTCTGCTAGCGAATGCATCACCTAAGCAAGATCTAGAGCAATTTCGTGCTTATTTCTTTAAAAAATTTCCTGGAGTTAAACTCCAAGATTTCGGAAATGGCATCTATTCAATAGATCCTGTGCGTCGTGATGAATGGCAAAATATTGAGGAATTTCCTCCATATGAAGCGGGTATTGATAAAGGTAAAGCTTTATTTAATAAATACGGCTTAGCTAAATGCTTTAAAAATGGCGGTAAAGGTATTAAACAAAACTACCCTTACTTCGATAGCAAAAGCGGCAAAGTTCATACCTTAATTGCTGATATACAAGCATGTATCGTGAAAAATGGTCATAAACCTTTAGGTCTAAAAAAAGGTAAGATTGCGGGTATCGCAGCTTATATGGCATACACTTCACGTGGTAAAGTACAAAACGTAGTTGTTCCTAACGACAAACGTGCTTTAAAAATCTACAACCGTGGTAAAACTCACTTCTACGCTAAACGTGGCCAATTAAACTTCTCATGTGCTGATTGCCACATGTATAGTTCAGGTCAAATGGCGCGTGGTAACTTGTTAAGCCCTGCTTTAGGACATACTTCTCACTTCCCTGTGTGGCGTCGCAAATGGGCTAAGAAAACTGCTGCCAAGAAAGGTAAAGTTGGCGCATTCGGTGGCTTTGGTACAATCGAACGTCGTTACGGCGGTTGTAACAAGCAGGTACGTGCTAAAGTTCTAAACAAAGGCAAAAAATGGAAAAAAGCACAACATCCTGAGTATGTTGCACTTGAATACTTCCACACTGCTATGAGCAATGGCATTAAACTTAATGGCCCTGCAGTTCGCCAATAAGTATTAAAACCGTCTCGATTAAAAGCCCAGACATTGTCTGGGCTTTTTTTTAGTGCGCGTTTCTTGTACGCGCACTTATGCCTGAGATTACGAAGTAATCGCGGCTTCTACTCAATCACTCCGAGCATTAAATTTGCTTCTAACCATTACCTTCTGTACGCGCACTTATACCTTATGAACGAAGTTCGTGGGCGTCTAACAGACTACCCCAAATTATATTTCGTTCACTCCTCTCACAATTCCCTACCTTCAGTCCTCAACTTTTTTACACACTCTTATGCCTCACGAACGAAGTTCGTGGGCATCGACCAGAACTGTCTATACGTTAAATTTAAAGCTGATAACTCTACTCCTTCAATCCTCAGCTTCTTGTACACAACTTACGCCCACAGAGAGATAAATACTTTCTATCAAAATCTCCCATCCAATATTTCAAATTAGCAAAAGACTAAGATAAAATAAGAAAAAATTTAAAAGAAAAGGGAATTATAATGAACAAACTTATAACAAGTTCTTTAGCGAGTTTATTTTTTATGAGCACAACAATTAACCTTGTCTACGCTGAAGTAAGACTTAAAACGAACCAACAAAAATACAGCTACGCAATAGGTATACAAGTAGCGAATGATATAAAAAGGCAAGATATACAATTAGATCCTGAAAGCTTAACTCAAGCTATAAAAGATGTCTTAAATGGCAAACCACTTAAAGCAACTCAGGAAGAGCTAGATAAAGCAATTTCAGCGCTTCACGCAGAAAATAAAAAGAAACAATATCAACAGGCTCAGCTTTCTATTAAAGCCGGCAAGGCTTTCCAAGCAAAGTATAAACAAGATAAATCGGTAATAACGTTAAAAGATGGAATACAGTATAAAATAATAGCTAAAGGCCAAGGTAAAAAACCACAGAGCACAGACATTATAGTCGCTCACTATGAAGGGAAGTTGATCAACGGAACTGTCTTTGATAGTTCATACAAACGTAAAGCACCCTCTACATTTCCCATAAATCGTGTAATTAAAGGCTGGCAAAACATAATTCCTATGATGCCACTTGGTTCAATTTGGGAAGTTGTTATACCGGCCGATTTAGCCTATGGCGATCAAGGTGCAGGCAAAGATATCGGCCCAGGTGAAACCCTTATATTTAAAATAGAGCTAATTTCTATTCAGAGTTAAAAATAAGAAAATTGTGTAAAAATTTAATCCCATATTTAACCTCATTGGGCATAATGAATAATACATTTGATTCGTTATGCCCATAAAGTTAATATCTTATTTTTAAAAAACTAAATTTAACATTACCATCATTACCACCAAAAATAGTATCGTCATAATGCCACCAGCTCTCATAAAATCAGCGACTCTATAACCACCGGGGCCCATTATTAATGCATTTACTTGGTGAGTTGGTATCAAGAATGAATTAGATGTTGCAATCGCAACTGTTAAAGCAAATAAAGCTGGATCAGCACCTGCACCAATTGCAATGTTAACCGCTAAAGGTACAAGCAATACTGTTGCGCCTACATTGGACATAACTAACGTAAAGAATGTCGCCAATACGGCCACTGCCAGTTGGATAACCCAAATTGGCATTCCACCTAAAACCGAAAGTGTTTGATCGGCAATCCACTTCGCTGTACCTGTTGTTTCTACTGCAAATCCTAATGGGATCAAACTTGCGAGTAAAAATACCGTCTTCCAACTTATCGCTTCGTAAGCTTCATCAATACTTAAAACACCTGACAGAATCATACCTACTGCACCAGTTAAAAGAGAGACAGATAAACGTAAATCTGAAAACAAAACTAAAATTAGAGCAAGACCAAAAAACAAGCCCGCATGAAGGACTTTATGAGGACGCACATCTTCATGTGGATACTCTGTTGTTACAATAACAAAATCTTTATCTTTTTCTAAACGTGCCAAAGCTTCCCAGGTTGTATGAACGACAAGCGTGTCTCCAGCTTCAAAAGGAATCGTACGAATATTATCGCCTTCACCTTTCGTTTCGCCGCCACGATGCAATGCAACCATCGCGATCCCGTAAGTTTTACGCATCCAAATATCACTTGCTGATTTACCAATTAATTTGGAACCAGGTGGAATAACGACTTCTGCAATACCCGCTTTTGTTGAAGCTAAATGCTCAGAAAATGTATCTAAACTTGAACGTTGCTCTAAAGCAAACTCTTCAACAAAGTTCTTTACTTGCCTAGGTGAGGCCAAAAGACCCAAAACTGTATTTTTACGAATTTCAACTTCGCGCGATAAACTTCCTGGGCCAATACGGATATCTTTCGCTGCTCGATACATTGCGATAACACGAATATTCGATTGATGCTCTATATCATCAAGATTCGATCCAACTAATGGACTTTCTTCGGGAACAACCACTTCAAACAAACCATAATCAATTGAGTAGACATCTTTGAAATAATCCATGGTATTAGCTGCCGAAGCACCATCCGATTTAACGGTGGGAAGCACAAAACGACCTGCAATAACAAAATACAAAATACCAACGGTGATCATCACGATACCTATTGGCGTCACAGAAAAGAGTGACCAAGTTTCCATTTGCTGAGCCGCAGGCAAGGCTTTATTTGATGTAAGAATTAAATCATTTAATAAGATAAGTGGGCTAGAACCAACCATTGTCATCGTACCACCAAGAATCGCACAGAAGCCCATAGGCATTAACAAGCGAGACATCGGTAACCCAGAGCGAGCAGAGATTCGACTAACAACAGGTAAAAATAGTGCAGCAGCCCCAACATTTTGCATAAACGATGAAATTACCCCAACTGTACCTGAAATTATTGGAATAATTCGTTTTTCAGTGGTACCACCATATTTCAAGATGGTTGCGGCTACCTTACTCATAATACCTGTTTTATCTAAACCTGCACCGATAATCATCACAGCAATAATTGATATAACGGCGTTACTGGCAAATCCATCAAACAAATGAGTATTCGGAACTAAGCCTTTCTCTATTCCCATAACAGGAGCAAGTAACGAGGTTACGCCAAGCAAGACCATAACCGTCAAAGCAGCTAAATCGACACTAACAACTTCAAAGGCAAATAAATAAATTGTAAAAATCAGAATTGCTGTCACCCAAGCAATTTCAGTTGTCGGCACAACACCTGCGATATAAATAGCAGCTATTGAAAATATAATTGCAGCAACAATCTGCTTGGTCGATAAATTTAACTTGAAATTAGACAAAGCGGAAACCTCTTACTTTTCATTTGGATAAAATGATGCGGATTATACTACTTTCCCAAAATTTTAGCAGCAACTAAGCAAGTACTAAATATATTCAAGCTGTAAACTTCGTTAAAAATTAGGCCGGATTCTCTTACATTTTCCCGCCCTACAGATCGCATAACAGCTTAATTCGAAGTATTTTTTCTAACTTACATCTCATTAATCAAGCAGAAAAGTAATGATTAAACTTAAACGATAAAATACACCCTGTATTCACATATTCCAATTCAAATCCCAGTAGAGCCACTTACAATGTATATAAACGCGCTATATTTCAATGAGATACACTGACTATGATTTTATGGTTTAACCGCTTCAGTCGTTGCTCTGCTGCTCAAAGTGTCAATAAATGTAGCTTCTAGAGCTGGAACAATTATGGATATTCATGGTGAGATTTTTGTTGGTTTCATTGACGAATTATTTGATAGTAAGCCGCCTCAAGTATTTGTTTCTTGAGGCTCGATGACGATTGTCATGGGGCTAATTTTACAGAATTTTCTGGTGTGCTGTTAGGTGACTCATACAAGGTGCCGCTCTCACTCACAGAGGTCACTTAGATGGCTTATTTCAAATTGGCTTTCTACTTGGCTAAGCATCAACCTACAAGATTTTTGAAGTAATGCATCTGAAAAACTAAAAGTTAATCCCAGTATTTGCTCAGTTATTTTTTTAATGTATTTTATTTAAAAAGAACTAAAACATTATCGAATGCTACATTCTGTTTCCCAATTGCATTAATATTATGCAGGTTGGTTAAAAAGGTAAGCCCATTTGCATTTCGATTGACTCCACTACAAACAGCACTAGATACCTCGGTTGAAATAATAGTTTGGTTATTAAAACTCAAATAGATGGCTGTTGTATTAGTGGCACTAGCCGACTCAAGGGTTAACTTAAATTTATGCCATTGTCCTAATTGTTCTTGATTAAGTGCTATGAGGCCATCTGCTTTAATAACCTCTGTCTTACCACAAACATCTTTATTGTAGATTACAAGTTGAAGAATGCCATTAGTATCGACATCAACAGAAACAATAGGATTTAATTGTTGCTTCACATCTAATGATTCAAGATTAAGCAAAGGAGAGCTCTTCGCACCCCAACGCCAATTATCCGACCATTTAATAGACCAAGCCACTTCCACATGACTTTCACCTGCTCCGTACTCAGAAAAGATGTAACTTGCTTTTTGTCTTACATCCTTATCTATATTATTTCTTTGCACCCACTGTAAATGACACTGCCCTTTATCTGAGTCGTAAACACCGCAGATATTACCATTTAAGATACTACCACTGTATTGCCAGCCCTTTAATGCCCAATCCGAATTCGTTGCTCGGTAGTCAAGACTCGAGCTCCATTCGAAGTCTTCACATAATAAACTATTTTGTTGTTGACAAAATGCTATCGAATTAACAGCGACTCCAGACGTTGGATCATCTAACATCGAGGTAGACAAATTACTTTGTTTTGATGTGTTGGTACTAGAGTACGAGCCTTCACCTTCATCGCTCGGTCCAGAACCACCACAAGCTGATAACAGTATCGAAAAAATTACATAAGAAACTACAGAGGACAACTTAAACCCCATTCCATGTATTCTCAATACCTTGAGAATATATTCCATACATACTCCTTGTATGCGTGTGCGCTGAGTTACAAATAGAATATAGTTGTTATTCAAAAATAAAATTTGTTCTAATTAACAAAACACACTGAGATATATTTAACTCCATCACAAAACATAAAGATTAAAAGTATTTGACTGGTGATATTCAATATTATGGTTAATAGACTTTAAATAACCATGAGTCTGCGGACAAAATAATGCCTCAGTCTGAATTAAATTATTTTTCTTGCGGCAAAAAAAAACACCTCAAACTCATCATAGTCCTTTTCCATAAGGCGAAAAAAAATGCCTCAAACTTATCGTAGTTCTATTTCCATGAGGCGAAAAAAAAACGCCTCAAACTTATCGTAGTTCTATTTCCATGAGGCGAAAAAAAACGCCTCAAACTTATCGTAGTTCTATTTCCATGAGGCGAAAAAAAACGCCTCATGAAAAGAGACGCTTTAGAATATGGTGGGCCGTGAGCGACTTGAACGCTCGACCAATTGGTTAAAAGCCAACTGCTCTACCGACTGAGCTAACGGCCCATAAACGAAGGCGGAATTTTACATTAAATAGCGGAAATAACAAGCGTAAATGTTATTTCCGCCCTTAAAAATTCAGTAAAATTTTATACTTTAAAAATTAAATAGCGTCCAATTTACGCATACCAGAGGGTAATAAACGCATATCAACTAAAGACGTAATAAGTGATTTAAAGAAAGTGGCTTCTTCTTCATAACACATTTTATAGTATTGAATTTTCATGGTTAAAGAGCTACCAAAAATGATGCTTATCAGTACCATAAACGACCCTAACGCTAGCGTTGATACACCGGTAACACCCTGTCCTATCGTACAACCTAAACCGAGAACGCCACCAAAGCCCATTAAAATCGCGCCAATAACATGTGTGTAGAAGTCTTTAAACGAAACAAACCACTCAACTCGGAAGCTACGCGCAACCAACGACCATGCAAATGATCCTAAAATTACACCCAAAACAGAGAGAACACCAAAAGTAACAAATGCACTTGAGAAACTTGAACCAACATAACCCATTATTTGGCCAATTGGACTAATAAACGTGAATGACTGAGCTTGTAGATTTGTTGAACCATTTTTAGGTTTACCTTCCGAGCTATCCATCATCATGTCCCACTCGTTATAGAACTGAGTTAATTTTAATGGACCATCCTCGGTTCCCACAGTTACATTTGACGTCACATACCAAGCCAGGAACACCGCAAGACCAACGATAACACCAGCTACCACATTATCAGAGTCCTTTCGAAAATCACTTGAACGGAAAATAATATAAAGTGCAATCGCAGCAATAATACCACCGACGACTAGACGCGTTGTTAGTGCTGAACTACCAAACCAACCAGCGACAATAGAACCAAGATCTTGCGGAGTACTCAATGAGATTGATGCTTGACCTAACCAAGAAGCAAAATAAGTTTGATACCAAGTTGATGGTAATTCTTTAAATGGGTCAACCATATAATAAGAAATAACCGCAATAATGATAAAGACTAAGATAGATTTAATATTTCCACCACCAATACGGATAAGCGTTTTATTACCACAACCGCTCGCAAGTGTCATACCTATCCCAAACAACACACCACCAAGGATATAACGTCCCCACTGGAATTCACTACCGCGATAAGGTGGTAACGTGGATATGCTCAAATTCGCACGACCCATAGCTTCAATGATAAGCACACCAATTAATGCAACAGTACCCGCTAGAATCCATGCGCGCATTCGACTTGAATCATTCATGTTAACTAAATCAGACACAGCCCCCATCGTACAGAAATTAGTTTTATTGACTACCGCACCCATAACGAAGGCAATAACGAAAGTCGACCAAAGAAAAAATGATTGGGCTTCCATAAAACTTGCAAATGACATATTTTATTCCTCAAGTATTTGGTTTTATTAACTAAATCAGTTTATAGATGAACTGAAGTGTGATGAAATTCACGCAATTATACCCAAATGTGTCTCACAAGTAACGCTTTGAGAGTTTCACTCAATAACAATGCTGCTTTTTGCAGACAGATACCTATATCAGATCATGTGTATATTGTAGGGTCATTAACTTTTGCATCAGCAAAACCCGCTGCGCGTAATCGGCAGCTATCGCATACGCCACAAGCTCGGCCTTCATCATCAGCTGCATAGCAAGAAACGGTTAAACTGTAGTCCACACCAAGTTCAATACCTCGTTTAATAATTTCTGCTTTACTAAGATCGATAAGTGGTGTCTCAAGCGTTATCGTCTTGCCCTCAACGCCTTGCTTAGTTGCTAGATTTGCAAGCACTTGAAATGCCTCAATATATTCAGGACGGCAATCTGGATAACCAGAATAATCAACGGCATTTACACCTATATATATTACGTCTGCACTTAGTACTTCTGCCCAACCTAAGGCCAAAGACAAAAATATCGTATTTCTGGCCGGAACATAGGTAATTGGAATACCATTAGAAGGTGTCACAGGTACGTCAATATTTTTGTCCGTTAGCGCTGAACCACCAATTTGATCTAAGTCGAGATGTATAACCTTATGTTCAACATCATCAAATTGAGCTAATATGCGTTGAACCGCATCCAGTTCAGCTCGATGTCGCTGGCCGTAGTCAAAACTAAGCGCAAAACACTGGTAACCCGCTGCTTTTGCTATAGCAAGCGTCGTCACGGAATCTAAGCCACCAGATAACAAAATTACGGCTCTAGTCATTATATATTCAACTCCATCCATTTTTGTACAATAATCAAGCTATTAACAGCCAGAACATCTATTATATCCAGAAATAATTAGCTATTTTATTGAATTTTATCGATATTTTCATAAATAATCTAAAGTTCTCTCTGATTAAAGTCGATACGATAAGAACACAGGGAATTATCTATGTTACAAAAATTAATATACATCTTAATTGCATTCGCTACTCTGCAACCCACACAAGTCGTTGCTGAAGAAGATCTTTGGTCTAACGTATTTAAATTTCAAACTAAAATGGCTGCATCCGGCAATGTAAGCGCTCAATATATTTTAGGTGAAATGTACGAAGAAGGTCGGGGCGTAAAACAAAATTTAGTTACCGCAATTGAGTGGTATAAAAAAGCACAACGCAATGGCCATAAAGATGCTGCGACTCGTATTACACAAATTAAAGACAATATTGCAAAAGCAAAATTAAAGAAAAATACCCCCGTAAAAAAAATATCAAAAGTAAAAAAGAAGCCCTCAATTGCAAAAACAAAGCCAGTTAAACCTGTCGTTAAAAAAGTGAAAGCGCCAAAAATAAAATCCTCTATACCTATTGCCAAGACCACCAAAAAGAAAAGTAATCCTCCAGTAAAAAAACGAAGACCAGTAGCGTCACCTGAAGATTTCAGCCGAGGGGCGGGCTCTCACTTGGATGATATAGAAGATCCTTTCGATTAGATTTTATAATAAGAATTAAAAATTAGTTGTTGAGTAGAAACTAAACACCTGGCACATCACCCCAAATTAATTTATGCAATTGTATTTGAAAACGTACTTGCAATTGGTCTTCCAATATCCAATTAGCTAAATCCTTCATCACATTCAAGTTTTTCTCATCATTAACGGGAGAAAATAATATTTCACACTTACCGAATAATTTATATTTTTTTATTATGGATATTGTCCACTCGTAATCTTTGCGGTCGCAAATAACAAATTTTATTTGATCTTCTTGATTGATCAATTCCAAGTTAGAGTATTTATTTTTGCTTTCTTCATTTGAAGATGGTGTTTTCAAATCCATTACTCTCATCACGCGTGAATCAACCTTACTAATATCAATTGCGCCACTGGTTTCTAATGAAACCTTATAATCCCGATCACAAAGTTGTTTTAACAATTCTATACATGATTTTTGAGCAAGTGGCTCACCACCTGTAACCGTAATATATCGTGTATTATATTTTTTCACTTCATTAATTATTGAATCAAGCTGCCATGATTCACCTTGATGGAAGGCATACTCGGTATCGCAATATGTGCAACGAAGTGGACAACCCGTTAAGCGAATAAAAACCGTTGGTAAACCCACTGTTTTCGATTCACCTTGTAGTGAATAAAATATTTCATTTATTTTTAATTTTGACACGATCTTAGACATGGATATTAAATACCCGAATTAACAATCATAGGGTAATAAGGAAATGAAATTTATAGTAAATGCTGCAATTATCGTTTCGATGACTTGATTTTCTTAAGTAGCTTTTGCCCTTGCCCAGCAGCTGTTGTATTAGGATAGAGCCGTAATAACTTTTCAATCGTTTCTTTTGCGGCTTTATTTTTTCCTAATGCATTATAACTATATCCAATCTTTAACATTGCCTCTGCTAACTTAGGACTATTAGTATAGTTTTTAACAAGATCCTGATAGTCAACAATAGCTTGCTCAAAATGCCGTTGAGCATAGCTCGCTTCACTTAACCAATATTGAGCAATATGTGCGTAGCGTCCATTAGGATAGTCACGAATAAATTGTCGATATGCTTTAATCGCTTGCTCATAACGCAGCTCACGTAATAAATCGAATGCCTTTTGGTAAGCCTTTTGCTCTTTAATAGGATCAAGCGATTTTGTGCTCGTATGATTACTAACGGGTTTACTTTGTTTTACTGGTAAGGAATGAGTTGTTGATGATGTTGAGTCTACGTTATCTTTTAACGGTGTAGTACTTGTACTACTTGAACCACCAGAACCCTTACGTTCAATTTGCAAGATACGACGATCTAAATCTATATATAAATCACGTTGGCGTTTTTTTAAATCATTGGCGATATGCGTTTGTGTTTCAACATCACCGCGTAATTGTTGCACTTCTTTTTGAAGTTCTTCAAGTTTAAGTAATAAATCAACCAAACCTTGACTATTCATTAAACGTTCTAAACGAGATAAACGTTCTTCAGCACTCATATTACGTTTTGAAGTTTTAGGTGCAGAAGATGTCTCTTCAATCTCGCCATCTGCGTTATAACGACGAGGTTGTTTGTCGCGCGCAATACTTGAAGTTGAAACTAGAATTAGAATACAACTTAAAAAACTAACTAATATTTTTTGCACGACAAACAATCTCATCTAATAATAAAACAGCAATTACGAACCTGAGTAAAGTAACTCAACACGACGGTTTAAACCCCATGCACTTTCATCATGGCCAACTGCAGCAGGACGTTCTTCACCAAAACTAATCACTTGAATTTGCGAAGATTGTACACCTTGAACAACCAGGAGTTGCTTCACAGCTTTTGCACGACGTTCACCTAAAGCAACGTTGTATTCGCGTGTACCACGTTCATCAGCATGTCCTTCTAGTACTACAGACATACCTGTGTTTTGTGATAAGTTCTGAGCATGCGCTGAAATAATTTCACGTGTTTCAGATGTTACATCGCTGCTATCAAATTCAAAGTAAACAACACGTTTAGATAGCGCATCTGCTTGGCCACCTTGCATTTCAGTCGCACTACCAGAAGTACCAACATCAGCGCCCGACGTAGTATCAGTATCGGTACTCTTTGCAGCGGTATCTTCTTCCTTCGTTGCAGATGAACAACCCACCATTAAACCAAATACGCTTGCTAACAAAACAATACTTAATCTTTTATTCATTACCATCTCCTAGATGTGTTTTTAAATTATAAACTTATTTTTTCTTAAAATAGGACCATGCGGGCTCTCGCACATCGCCTCGATTTAACTGTAATCGCTGCCTTGCTCGGCCATCGACTGAAACCGCCGCGAGTACGCCACGGTTCTTATATTCTGTAGCGTAAATTATCATACTTCCATTCGGAGCAAAACTAGGTGATTCATCTAAACGCGACTCCGTTAGCACTCTTAGGTGCCCTGTTGCTCGTTCAAGCACCGCTATTCGATAACTTCCTTCTATTCTGTGTACCATAGCAACAAATTTGCCATCAGGCGAGACGCTTGCTCGTGCATTGTAATTTCCTTCAAAAGTTAACCGTTTAGGGCGGCCTTTCGCACCAAAAGAGTTCACCGACACTTCATATAATTGTGGGCTATTTCCTCGATCTGAGGTAAAAATAAGCGCCGAATTGTCTGGTAACCAGGCTGGCTCAGTATCTGCTGCACTATTTCGAGTAATTCGTCGCGATGTTCCTCTGCTAAGATTATGGATATAAATCTCTGCATTACCATCTTTATATAGGGTTAACGCTAAATTTTTTCCATCTGGAGACCATGCAGGCGCACTTGCCGTTCCTTTAAAAGAGGCTATTCGCTTCGCTCTGCCTGTTAAAATACTTTGAACATAAACTTCTGCGCCAATATTATTTTTAAATCTTACATAGGCAATTTGTAGTCCATTTGGCGACCAGCTGGGCGAAATAATCGGTGTTTTTGTTTCCAGGATAATTTTTTCATTAAAACCATCTGAGTCAGCAATGGCTAATCGATATATATTTTCTTGTCGACGATTCTTTGTCACGGTTACATAACTAATATTAGTATCAAATGCGCCTTTTACCCCCATGAGTGCCTGATAAATCAAGTCACTAATTTGGTGAGCGGTACGCCGCAAATTAGCGCGACGACTACGTATTTTGTAACCAGCTAACTGCTCTGCTTTAAACATATCGAGTAACTGAAACTGTACTTCATAGGTGCCATCAACCATGGGCCTAACTTGGCCAACAATAAGATTATCAACGCCCAGTGCTCGCCAAGCAGTATAGTTAACTTCAGAGCTGTGTGATGGTTTACCAACAAGATCACTATTAGGAATCGGAGCAAAACGTCCACTACGCCTCAAATCAGATGCGACAATTGCAGCAATATTTTCAGGTGCAACCGTTGACGCACCTTTTGTCGGGCCAGAACCTGACCAAGCAAAGGGCACAACGGCAACCGGCAAAGCACCATCAATACCTTGGGTTATATCAATGGTTAGTGCGGCAATACTCGGACGAATCAGAGCAACGACTAATAAAAAAGAAAGACCTATACGACTGAATCTATACATATGTTTAATACTTTTTATTATTTACCAAAATTTAAAGTTATTTCTCGAAATTTATCTGACAAACCAAGCTCTACTGGCGGCAATGGCAATGGCGATGCACGTTTAACCGCGGTGTAGACAGACTGATCAAAAGCCGCGTTGCCACTACGTTTAATAAACCGCACATTAATCACTTCACCACTAGGAATTAAATTAATACTTACACTACAAATCATTCCTGGTTTGGTACTTGCTGGCTGTATCCAACGTTGTTCAATGTGGCTTTGAATAATAGCAACTTGCTTACTTATAATCGATTCGTTTCTTGCCTCGCGTTCTGCCGTTAAACGTTTTTGCTCTTCGTCTAATTCTTTCTTTAATTTATTTTCTTGCTGTTTTCGTACTTTTTCTTCTTGAATACGCTTATTTTCGGCTTCAACTTGTTTTCGATTTTCTTCTTCTATTCTTTTCTTTTGCGCATTATCTTCAGCACGCTTTTTTTGAGCCGCTATTTTGGCCAACTTTTTCTTTTTAAGTTCCGCTTTACGATTCTTTTCTTTTAATTTCTTTTGTTCAGCTTTTTTTCGTTGTTTTTCAAGTTTTGCTTTAAGTTCTTTTTGTGCAATAGAATCATCTTTTAATACGGCTTTTACAATTTTAACTTCTGAAGATGAAACTGAAGGCGCATCAACAAAATGAAAGCTAACACCCATTGCGACCAAAAAGACTAAATGAACAATAACCGCCCATAAAACTGCTTTAGGATGGCTTTTAATTAAACTCAACATATCTTAATTCTTAAACATCTAGGCGTCACAACAAAATTAGCGTCGCGTTCTTTTGGGTGTTTTAGTGATTAAACCTACATCATCAACACCCGCTTGCTGTAACAGTGCCATCATGTTTATCACTGCGCCATATTTAGCTCGACGATCACCGCGCACTAAAACTGACATCGTCCCTTTGCGTTGCCGTTTTACCGCAGCTACACGAGACACTAATGTCGTCGCATCTATCGGTTTCTTCGGCTTATCGCCTATATTTAAATAGTATAAACCTTTTCGGTTAACGGTAATGATAACCGGTTCATGCTCTTGTTTTGTAATAGGTTTTGCACTTGCTTGGGGCAATGATACTTTAACACCTTCAGATAATAGAGGCGCTGTTATCATGAATATAATCAATAGCACCAACATAACATCAATGTACGGCACCACATTGATTGCAGACATGGGAAGCTTCTTCGGTCGTCTAGGCATTAAAACTTGCATGAATAAATCCCAGCTTAATTACTATGAGATTGACGTTGCAAAATGGTTGCAAACTCGTCAACAAAAGTATCGTAATGCCCTGTTAAGCGTTCAACATCACTAATGTAACGATTATAAGCGATGACAGCAGGAATCGCGGCGAATAACCCCATTGCAGTCGCAATTAAGGCCTCTGCGATACCAGGTGCAACCGATGCAATACTAGCCGATTGAACATTTCCCAATGCGAGAAAAGAATTCATAATACCCCAAACGGTTCCAAATAAACCAACATAGGGGCTTGTTGAACCCACCGTTGCGAGAAATGATAAATGATTTTCTAATTTTTCCAATTCTCGATTGGTTGCAACACGCATGGCACGATGAGCCCCTGAAACAACATCCATCGTATCGAAGCCTTTACGATTTCTTAATTGAGCAAACTCGCGGAAACCTGCTTCGAAAATAGATTCCGCACCCGAAAGTCGGTCTCGTCGGGCTGAAACGCTTTTATACAGTTCGCTTAGTTCAATGCCCGACCAGAATCGCTCTTCAAAACGTTTAGCACTTTTCTTTGCACCTTTAATTGCTGCCCATTTAATAAAAATAACAATCCATGACATCATTGAAGCGAACAACAGCATCAACATTACCGCTTGTACAATTAAACTCGCATCTAGTACTAAGCGTACTATCGACATATCTGTAGACACAAAACTTCCCCTATTAACTTTCTAATTTGTCTAAAATTTCTTTTGGTATTGGTACTGGTTTAAATAAATTAACATCTAAACACGCAATTTTTATTTTTGCTCTCGCCAATATTTCATTCTTGCGCAATACAGCTTGTTCAAAAATGATACTGGCCCTACCTTTTCTACTCACCTTAGCTGTGACAACAAGTTCGTCATTAAATTTCGCTGGTAAACAATAATCTATTTGTACCTGAGACACAGCAAAAATAACACCGAATTGGTCACGTAAAATATCTTGCTCAACAGAGAAACTTCGTAGCCATTCGGTTCTGGCTCGCTCCATAAATTTAAGATAATTAGCATAATAAACAACACCACCTGAATCGGTGTCTTCATAGTAAACACGAACTGGCCAATTAAAGCTTATCACTCAATATCATCATTCGATGGCGTTAGGCCAAAATGTCGGTATGCCTGAGGCGTTGCCGTACGGCCTCGAGACGTACGCATCAAAAATCCTTGCTGAATTAAAAAAGGTTCAAGTACATCTTCAATAGTTCCACGTTCTTCACCAATTGCTGCCGCTAAACTTTCTACTCCAACTGGACCACCATCAAATTTTTGCATAATAGCGAGAAGTAACTTTCTATCCATCATGTCAAAACCATGCACATCAACATCTAACATATTCAAAGCACTTTCTGCTATCTCGCCCGAAATCTGTCCATCTGATTTTACTTCTGCATAATCTCGCACACGACGCAATAAACGATTGGTTATACGAGGCGTACCACGAGAACGTTTAGCGATTTCAATCGCGCCGTGTTCATCTAGAGCAACACCTAAAATTTTTGCTGAACGTTTAACAATATGAATTAAATCATCGGTATGATAAAACTCTAAACGCTGCACGATGCCAAAGCGATCACGTAACGGTGATGTTAATGAACCCGCTCTTGTCGTTGCACCGATAAGTGTGAATGGAGGAAGCTCTAGTTTAATTGAACGTGCTGCGGGGCCTTCGCCAATCATAATATCCAGTTGATAATCTTCCATTGCCGGATAAAGAATTTCTTCCACCACTGGACTTAACCGATGTATCTCATCAATAAACAAAACATCATGCGGCTCTAAGTTTGTTAGCAATGCAGCTAGATCTCCAGGGCGTTCTAATACTGGGCCGGAGGTATGTTTTAGATTCACATTAAGTTCATTTGCTATAATATTTGATAACGTTGTTTTACCTAAACCCGGCGGACCAAAAATTAACACATGATCTAAGGCTTCTTCGCGTTTACGTGCAGCATGAATAAATATTTCCATTTGTTCACGTACCTTAGGCTGACCAATATAGTCTTCTAATTTTTTGGGTCGTATAGCTCGGTCAAGCGAATCTTCTTTGCTTTGCTCTGATGCAGCAACGATGCGATCATTGTCAATCATAAATACTATACCGTCGCCTTATTTTTTAACGCTGCGCGAATAAGCTCACCACTTGTTGGTGCCATTTCAATCTCCTCCGAACTAAATTCAGTAAAAGCTTGTTGTACCATTAAACTCGCCTCTTGTGGCTTATATCCTAACGCTATTAAAGCACTGGTTGCTTCCGCACTTTCATCATGTACTGTCGTTGTAGTTTTTATATTGTCTTGTTTTGGTGAACTGACTGGTAGCCAATCTTTTAATTTATCTCTAACTTCAATAATAAGCCGCTCTGCTGTTTTTTTACCTATTCCGGGTAATTGAATTAATGCTTTTGTATCATTTTCATTGACACAACGCACAAACTCTTGAGTACTGATACTTGAAAGTATCGACAAAGCTAACTTAGCACCAACGCCATTAACCTTTATTAAGGTGCGAAACAAACGACGCTCTTCATCATTAATAAAACCACATAAAAATTGCGCATCTTCTCGTACAATCATATGAGTGAATATTGTGACGTCTTCATTTATGTCTGGCAAATTATAAAATGTGTTCATTGGCACTTCAACTTCATAACCAACGCCTTGCACATCCACAACCAATATCGGTGGATTTTTCTCTATTACTTTACCTGTAAGTCGACCAATCATATTTTTATTTTTGACTCTTTAAATAATTATATTTTAGTTTTGCGTTTACGTGCCGAGCGTTTAAAAAGATTAATTTCGTTTAAATCAATTTGGTTATTATTCGAATCAAAAATATTTTTTCGTACTGCTTGTTTATAATTTTCTAAACTAATACGCAAATGCGAATGACATAATGCAATCGCTAATGCATCTGCTGCATCTTCTTGTGGAAATTTATTTAGTCCTAGTAACACCTTAACCATGTGCTGCATTTGAACTTTACTCGCATTGCCCTTTCCTACAATTGCTTGTTTAATTTCACGAGGCGTATATTCGTGTACAGGAATATCTTGATTAGCAACCACACAAATTGCTGCACCGCGTGCCTGCCCTAACTTTAAAGCTGAATCAGGATTACGCGCCATAAAAACTTTTTCAATAGCCATCTCAGTTGGCTGGTACTGTTCAATTATTTTGGATAAACCTTGAAAAATAGACTTCAACCTTATGGGTAACGCTTCATCAGGCGTACGAATACAACCACTTTGTACCCAGCAACTTTTATTTTTTTCTATGTCAATAATACCGTAGCCCGTTATACGTGAACCAGGATCAATGCCTATGATTCTCGCGCTTGAACTTTGTTTTTGTAATTCTGTAGAATGTTTAGTCGTTGTCTTAACTCTATTTGTTATTAAGGTTTTTATTCAGTTATCGCGAGCATAACTTCTTCGGTAAAATCTGCATTGGTATACACATTTTGAACGTCATCGAGATCTTCTAGTACATCGATTAAGCGCAAGACTTTTTGTGCATCATCAACGTTCAAGTCAACATTTGTCGATGCTGCCATAGTCACTTCAGCATGTTCCGGCTCTAAAGAAGCAATCTTCATAGCCTCTTTCACGGCTAAAAAATCTTCCCATGATGTGATAACCTCAATACTACCATTTTCATGAGTCAAAACATCTTCTGCTCCCGCTTCTAAGGCCACATTCATAATAGAGTCTTCATCACTACCTGTTGGATAACTTAATACCCCTTGTTTAGTAAATAAATAAGCTACCGAACCATCTGTCCCTAAGTTGCCACCTGATTTTGTAAAAGCATGACGTACATCCGAAACCGTGCGATTAATATTATCCGTTAAACATTCAACAAGCACCGCAACGCCACTTGGACCATACCCTTCATAACGCACTTCATCATAATTATCGCTATCATCATTGCCTGCGCCACGTTTTACAGCTCGCTCAATAGTATCACGAGTCATATTACCACTTAGACCTTTATCAATGGCCGCTCGTAATCTTGGATTTGAGTCAGGGTCGCCGCCTCCCATTTTGGCAGCCACAACAATTTCACGTATTAATTTTGTAAATAATTTACCACGTTTATTGTCTTGGGCTTTTTTACGATGTTGTATATTCGCCCATTTACTATGACCAGCCATGCTTACTCCAAATTGATTCTTTCATTCTAAATATGGAGAGATTTTACCATCACTAATAGTATTACGCAGGATAAAACGCAGGAATTTAATAAAATTTACCACTGCTGTCCCGTTTACTCCCTCTCTCTTAGGGACGACTCCAGGGATGGAGGAGGTAGAACGAAGTTTGAACCCGAGTCGAGAGGGTTGGGGTGAGGGAATCATAATAGATAACAGCTTGTTTTATTTACCCCCTCATCCTAACCTTCTCCCGGAGGGAGAAGGAATTACACCGAGCATGGATTTATGCGATCTCATGTCTTCTGTTTTTTCGAGCAGCCTGAAATTTCACAAAATCAATAACTTACTATGTATTGCTAATATGTTAACGGGACAGCAGTGAAAATTTACATTAAATTAGGTGTTTTGTTTGGATGTTAATATACGTTAGCCAATAATATCGGCTTAATGGCTTATAGAGAATTTCGAGTTAACGGGCTTAATCATCTTCATCAGGAAGATAAATTGCCGTCCGTTCTAAGGTAGGGTTTTGGCCTGAATCAAAGGTGAGCTCATGATTTCCCACTTTCACAATATCGCCATGTTTTAATAAATGCCGCTCAACACGCTCACCATTAACAAATGAGCCATTGGTCGACTCCATATCTTGCACAAAAAAATCTTGAGCATCATCAAGGTATGGATTTTTTTCTGCAACGATAACGGTATGTAAACCGCTAATGGAATAATCATCAAGGTGCACGTCGCTATCGTTATTACGACCAATCGTCGTTGCCGCTTTTTCTAAAAGATACGACCGTATATTGATACCATCGTTTTTCAAAATTAACTTCGCCAAATGACTATGACCTTAAATTTATGGTTGCTCTTGGAATTCAAGTTGCGTTCCTGACACTTCAATGACATCACCTGTTGTCAATAACTCACTTTTAACACCAATTGCCGAATTATTAAGGACAGGCGGTTTCGCATTAGTTGTTCCACTCATTGGCATTAAATAAAATTTACTACCGCGTTTAGCGATAACAGCCACTTGTCCACCTGGTGAACCCAATGTTGTATAAGGTTTACTAAGCGAAATAATTTCACCTGATTTTGGCCCGGATATAATCGAAACCTGGTATGTTTTAGGAACCTCAATCGTATCTTTTTTTGCCGTTTGAGGAGCTATCATAACTGTACGTTCAAATTCATTGATTGAATCATCAACAAACTTAAATTCATGTCGGCCTATTTTAATCAAATCCCCATGATTAAGCTGACGCTTAGTGACAGGTTTACCATTTAAACTCGTACCATTGGTACTATTAAGATCTTCCACATAAGCATTTTGTAACATTAATATAGCAGCATGTTCGCCACTCACGGTTGGATCATCAATATGAATTTTATTGGAAGGTTTACGCCCAATGGTGAGACGCTCCTCATCTAATACAAATTCTTTTATTACTGCGCCGTCATGAGTCAGTATTAATTTAGGCATTATTTTTTCCTATAAAAATAAATATGTATTATTTTATTAATTTACGTTGTTTCTAACTTGTCGGCTTTTATAAAGCTTAGCGCTTAACCAACCGACCCTTCGTAACCATTATCATCTGAAAATGCTGCTCGCATTGTCATCAAAATGACAGAAATATTATCTTTACCACCTCGAGCATTTGCCGCGGCAACTAATTGAATTGCAGCATCATTCAAGCTCCCAACGTTATCAATAAGAATAGCTGAAATCTCTTCATCTAACACAAGGTCTGACAGGCCGTCCGAGCATAATAAAAATACATCGCCTGGCTGAATCTCATGTTCAATTAAATCAACATCAACATCCTCACTAATACCAAGAGCACGGGTAATTAAATTGCGACTTACCGCCGAATATGCCTCTTCTTCTGACAAATAGCCATTATCAACCATTTCTTGAACCAATGAATGATCCGTTGTGAGTTGTTTAAGCGTACTCCCATTATTAACGTACATGCGTGAATCACCCACATTAGCAATAAGTGCTTTATGACCCTGGATTAAACTCATCACCAGAGTCGTTCCCATGCCAGCGTATTCGTTGTTTTCTAAAGCTTGCTCAAAAATCTCTGTATTAGCATAGGTTATCGCTTCATAAAGCGCATCATTGTAATCAACAATTTCAGAATCAATGATTTCAGGCGTTAATACGTCATACAGTGCATGTTTAATACTCTCAATGGCTAATGCACTCGCAACTTCACCTGCATTGTGGCCACCCATTCCGTCGGCAAGAATAAACATACCTCGTTCAGTATCCCAATCTATACTGTCTTCATTATGCTCACGCACTTGGCCAACATCCGTTAGTCCGAAGGCATCAATTTTTATGGCATTATCATTCACGCTTTTTTGCTACCCCGTTTTTTACCAATTCGTTCCTGACACCGCTCTAGAGCATTCGCCATACGTTCACCCGTTTGGAAGCGTTTTTCCAAATCTTTGTGTAAAGCTTTATTCATAATAGTACTTGTGCAAGCCGGTAAATCAGGACGAAACATTCTAATATCAGGATGTTTCTCATTTGCAATTTTATACATCAAGCTTGCCATAGATTCGCCAATAAAAGGTAGCTCACCTGTTAACAATTGGTAAAATGTAATGCCTAAGGAAAATAAATCTGAACGTCCATCCACTTTTTTACCCGCCAATTGCTCGGGTGACATATATGATGGGCTGCCAAGAATAGTTCCAGTCTTGGTTTTACTTACATCGGTTAAACAAGCCACTCCAAAATCGGTGATTTTAACCGCACGAGATTCTCTATCGTAGATAATATTCGCTGGTTTAATATCTCGGTGAACCACGTTTTTGCTCATTGCGTAATCAAGACCGGCGGTCACTTTTGCGACAACATCAAATACTTCCTCTGCTGACAATAGATTATCAGGCTGACAATATTCGCTTAATGCTTTACCTTTAATGTAGTCCATTGCAATGTAAGATAAATCCTGGTCTTCACCAACATCATAAATGGTTACAATATTGGGATGATCTAAACGCCCAGCCGTTTCAGCTTCACGGAAAAAACGCTGCTTCACATCTTCTAATTTATCGCCTTCAAATTCCTGTGAAAGCATCATGGTTTTAATTGCAACAGTCCGTCCGATTTTAGGATCATGCCCTAAGTAAACCATACCCATGGCACCACGGCCCAGTTCTTCATCGATACTATAGCGGCCAATGGTTGGCTTTTGAATTCCCGGACTACTTAAAATTAAAGTGCCATTCATATTTGGATTTTTCTTTGCACTACCACCAAAGGACATGGCATCGGATGCTTCAACCGTTCGACCAATTCGTTCACTCACATCACTGTAATTTTTATCGATGTCTTCTATGTATTTAAAAACCGATGTTGCTTTATTGAGTTGACGTTTACGCTCATAGTCTAAACCTAAGTTATACAAACTATGTAAAGCATCTGGCGTTTTAATACATTTTCTGTATTTTTCATAAGCTTGATCGAGTTGCCCAGCTTCATGAAAAGACTGCCCTAACGATAAATTTGCATCAGACAACTCTTGTATGACACCAGAAAAACTTTGTTCAAAGATATGTTTAATACCAATAAGGATATGCCCGACAACAAGTGCAAAGGCTGGAATCATTATCGGTAACCAGGTTGAACTTGCAATCATTGTAATAAAATGTGCATTGATAAAACCAATTAGCAGTAAAATACTAACAACCAAGCCTGTGGTAATACGTAATTTTGGCAATAATACAATTAGGTATAAAGCTACGAATAAATAACACAAAAGTTGTATTAGTTGAGTATCGGCAAAGAAACGATATTGCTCACCATTAACGAGGCTGGATACTGTATGTGCAGTGACCAACGCTGGCGTCATGGGATTACCCAATGCCGTTGGGATAATCTTCGTATGTTGTCTTGTTGTAAGACCAACAATGACAATTTTATTACGTAAATGCTTTTGTTTAATTTGATTATTATATACATCACTTGCTGATATTATTTTAAATGCATCAGCGCCATCTTTACCTTGGTAAAAACGTGGGAAAACACGTAAGTGTTTATCGGTTGCGACTTTTTCGCCATCCATTTTTACGCCATTTTTTAAATCAACTTGAATATCACGCGTTGATTTATTGCTATTTCGTATAGCCAACATCAATGAGAACGAGGGGAGATAATGTTTACCATATTGCAGTACTAACGGTTCGCTACGAAATGTGGATACATCACCAAAACCTAAATCGACATGACCAATGGCGCCGACAAATCTCGCTAAGTTCTTAATTGGTGGATAAATAACACTGGCTTGTGGTACAGGACTATCTTTCCATAAAGACTCCCACCAACTTGCCGGCTCAGGTATGTTCGCTACCTTTTTTAGCTCATAGCGTTCTAAATAGTTATTTAACGATGGTGTTCTGGCTAAATCATCCTTTCTCGAAAGTTGGTAAGGCAGTGCCAATACAACACGGCCGGCATTCCTAAAAGAATTGAAGAGCAGTTGATCGGTATCTAAATTATTTTCAGCCCGATTAAGTAATATTCGCGCACTGCGATTATAGGATTGTCTATCTTGTGAAAATAAGGTTTTGAGTTGTTGGATATACTCTAAGCCAGGTGAGCTCTGTTTTTTATCAAAAGGTAAGGCTAAACCAATAACAGCGGGTTTTGCTTGAGATAAGCGTCGCACAATATCGGCAAGAATATCACGAGGCCATGGCCACGCACCGAGTTCACCTAACGAGTTGTCATCAATAGCCACGACGACAACGTCGGGGCTTGCAAGTCGTGCAGACGAAAATTTCACCCCTAAATCAAAAGCGGCATTATCAAAACTACGCAAAAATTCGCTGCCTGAAAACAAGTATACGATTAGTACGACAAGTAACCCAATAAACCTATCTGATTTCCAAATAGCCGATCGCACTGTTAGTCCTTTTCAGTTACGTCTTGTCTTGCAGCATGCACCATTTGCACTACAAACCGGCTTAAGTATCTTCCTGCCCATATTGATTCTAAATGACTCATATCACACCTAATTATTATTGTTATTTTATCGGCATTTAAGCCTTAAACATGAATTAAATCAGCATACATTATTATATAGAATACCGCTATTTGTATGTTTATTATACAAAAAAAGCTGCATGGTTAGATTTTAACCATGCAGCCCACTTTACATCGTTTAACTTTGTTTGTCTGATTTACCCTATTCAGATTTTACTGGCTCAGATTTAACCGGCTCAGTTTTAGCGGATTGACGCAATTTAATATGTAAATCACGTAGCTGGTTAGCACTTACTGCGGAAGGTGCTTGGGTTAGTAAACAGCTCGCCGATTGTGTTTTAGGAAACGCCATCACATCGCGTATTGAAGGCGCGCCGGTCATTAACATAATAAGTCTATCTAAACCAAAGGCGATACCACCGTGTGGTGGGCAGCCAAATTTAAGTGCATCGAGTAAGAAACCAAATTTATCTTGTGCTTCTTCGTCACCAATGCCAAGTAATTTGAAAACAGAGGCTTGCACATCCGCTTGATGGATACGAATCGAACCACCACCTAATTCCGTACCATTAAGCACCATATCGTAGGCGCGTGATAGCGTTGTTCCCGGGTTTGCTTCTAATTCAGCAATATCGTTCGTTTTTGGTGCGGTAAACGGGTGGTGTAATGCTGTCCAACGTTTGTTTGCGGTATCTTCTTCAAACATTGGGAAGTCAACAACCCACATTGGCTGCCATTCATCTGCGATTAAGCCTCTATCTTCGCCTAACTTGCAGCGTAATGCGCCTAACGCTTCATTTACAACAGTCGCTTTATCGGCTCCAAAGAAGATTAAATCGCCGGTTTCAGCCCCTGTACGTTCTAAAATAGCAGCAACAACGTCATCAGGTAAGAACTTCAAAATTGGCGATTGGCAACCGTCCTTACCTTGCGATAAGTCATTTACTTTTATGTATGCCAAGCCTTTCGCACCATAAATACCAACAAATTCAGTATATTGATCAATTTCTTTACGGCTTAACTCACAACCTTTCGGTAAGCGCAGTGCCGCAACGCGACCTTTTGGATCCTTCGCAGGGCCACTGAACACTTTAAAATCAACGGCCGACATAATGTCTTTTAAATCGACTAATTCGAGTGATATGCGTAAATCTGGCTTATCAGAGCCATATCGAAGCATGGCTTCTTCGTGAGTCATGCGCGGAAATGGATTCGGTAAATCAACACCAATACCTTCTTTGAAGACATGGCGCATCATGCCTTCCATCATAGTCATTAAGGTTTCTTCGTCTAAAAATGAAGTCTCAATATCTAATTGCGTAAATTCAGGTTGGCGATCGGCCCGTAAATCTTCATCTCTGAAGCAGCGTACGATCTGGTAATACCGGTCCATGCCCGACATCATCAATAACTGTTTGAAAATTTGAGGCGACTGCGGCAATGCGAAAAAGCTACCTTCGTGGGTACGACTCGGCACCAGGTAATCGCGAGCACCTTCTGGTGTAGCCTTAGTGAGCATCGGTGTTTCAATATCTAAGAAACCATTTTCATCTAAAAAGCGACGAAAAAGGTTGGAAATTTTTGAGCGTAATTGAAGCCTTTTAAGCATTTCAGGACGGCGTAAATCAACATAACGGTATTTTAAGCGGTGTTCCTCAGAAACATCGTTATCATCAATTTGAAATGGTGGGGTATCAGCATGACTAAGAATTTCTAAATCCAAACCTAGAACTTCAACTTGGCCAGTCTTCATTTTATCGTTTTTAGTACCCTCAGGGCGAAAACGTACTTTACCGCGAACACGTAATACAAATTCATTTCGAACACTTTCAGCACGAGCAAAAACATCTTCAATATCAGGGTCATATACGATCTGAAGTAAGCCTTCACGGTCACGTAAATCAATAAAAATAACCCCACCATGGTCACGGCGACGGTGCACCCAGCCACAAACGGTGACTTCTTGATCAATCAAAGATTCGTTCACTTCACCACAATAATGGGTACGCATAACACTGTTCCTTTACCAACAAACTATTTATTTAAATAACAATACAAAATTAAAACTTTCGATCTTATACTAACTAGATTGCTTCGCCCAATAAACACTGGGCTCGCAAAGACAAAACTGGGTCGTTGCGAGCCCAGTGTTTATTGGGCGAAGCAATCTTTTTTTGATACAAGGCTATAAATTATTTAGCCTTAGTCTCGGTTTTAGCAGCCGGCTTAGCGGCTTCCTTACCGGCTAAATTCTTCTTACTTCCGGTTTTAAAATCCGTTTCATACCAACCACCACCTTTTAAACGAAATGCCGCTGCTGAAACCAATTTTTTTAAAGCCGCTTTTTTACATTCAGGGCAATCGCTTAATGGCTCATCCGCCATCTTCTGAAGCGCTTCAAAGATATGGCCACAAGCCTCACATTCATATTCATAAATCGGCATAACAAAACAACTCCAAAATAGCCGTAAAGTAGACAAACTTGCTCCTTCAAGAGCAAGCCGCGCATTATACCTGCTTTTGTCCCCTATAAACTATCCATTTAAAACCATATTCCTCCGTAAAGCACCAAAAAACAGCGACATACAAACTACATACCTTCTCGCTTCTTTCGATAGTTCAAATTTAAAGAACTTAGCTACCCGACAAATTTAACGGTAAACTAACAAATTCAGCAAAAAACTAAAATTGTAGAAATTATGGATAAAAAATCAATTCTTATTACTGGCTGCTCCAGTGGCATCGGATTATGCACCGCCAAAAGACTCAAACAAGATGGTTATCGTGTATTTGCCACTGCCAGAAAACAACAGGACGTTGATAGCTTAAAACAACAAGGTTTTGAAAGTTATTTGTTGGATTACATCAATTCTGAAAGCATTCAAACAACTTTTCAAAGTGTTCTATCCGCAACAGGCGGCACACTCTACGCACTATTCAATAACGGAGCTTACGGCCAACCGGGTTCCGTTGAAGATTTATCGCGAGAGGTTTTACGTGAACAATTTGAAGCTAACTTTTTTGGTTGGCACGAACTTACCAACTTAGTGCTCCCTGTTATGCGCCAGCAAGGTTACGGGCGCATCATTCAAAACAGCTCAATACTGGGCATCGTCGCCATGCCGTTTCGTGGAGCTTATAACGCCAGTAAATATGCGTTAGAAGGTTTAAATGATACTTTGCGTTTAGAGTTACACGGCAGCAATGTGTTTGTTTCAATGATTGAACCCGGTCCCATCAGCAGCCGCTTTCGCGCCAATGCAGCATTATATTTCAAAAAAAATATAGATAAACACAATAGTTATTTTAAAGATAAATATAACCAACTAGGTGACAAACTCGAGACCGAAGGGCCGGTGGTGCCATTTACCCTACCGGCTGATGCGGTATACGACAAAGTCGTTAAAGCCCTCACTGCCACGCACCCTAAAGCACACTATTATGTGACGTTTCCAACCTATTTATTTGGCTATCTAAAACGGTTTCTTTCAACTCGAATGCTGGATTGGTTGCTTCGAAAAGTTTAGAGTGATTTTAATGGCAGGAATAACCGCCTATCGGTGTTTAATGGAGTAAAGACAAACTGTGCGTAGAAACTTTGCGCGTCTTCATTTATGGCATCAACAACGACGGCATAAATTGCGATTTCCTCACTGACAGCAAGTGTGCGTTTTATAGCATCAACTAACAGCATTTTACCGATACCATTTTTTTGCGCGTGTGCGCTGACCGCTAAACGCCCAATTAATGCTGCAGGGATAGGATACCGTGGTAATTTACACGCCAGCGCTTCGGGTAAGTTATTCAATTCTACAGATAAACTACTCAAAGTATAGTAACCCACAATAACACCAGGACTAGCCGGTTCGGTGGCTATAAAAACCTGACTAATGCGGCGCTTCACATCCTGCTTTGCTTGTTTTTTAATGTAATCGTCTAACGAACTAATACCACATTTGAAACTGGTTCGATTATGTTGAGTCCCTAACGCTTCAATAACGATATTATTTTTATTCTGTTGGCTCTTCGTCATCTAAAACTTCCTTTTTTAGATTACTTCTAGTTCACAATATTCCTGTCCACAATGCCCGTAGCTTATTTACTGGAAACACGCTGCTCATGTTCATCAAAAGCAATCTTGAGTTTATTGTTGAATCGAACCGGTTCAGCCAAAGCATTAAAAAAAACTGCTGAATCATGCGCATTAAGACTCATAACTTCATGTTCTTGGATTGTTTTTTCCGCACGTTCCAATGCACTACTTAAAATGAATTTACTCACCGTTTTACCTTCAAAACTTGCAGCACGCTCCAGTAAAAGTTTGGTGTTATGCTTTAATCGAAGATTTATTCTGTCTTCTTTAGACTGTATGACTGAACTCATAATAAGAATTCCTCAAGATAGGAGATAGATAATCAATATTAATTGTACGTCAAAAAGGTGCCAAATTCAATGTCCACTATAGCTATTTCTAGTTAATGCCTCTTTATATTTCAAAAGGAACATCGATACGCAAAACAGTTATTTTAAAGACAAATATGATCAACTTGGGGATAAGTTGGAAACTAAAGGGCCGGTGGTACCGTTTACTCTGCCTGCTGATGCGGTTTACGAAAAAGTAGCTAAAGCCCTTTCCGTAAAACATCCCAAGGCTCATTATTATGTAACGTTTCCGACTTATTTGTTTGGCTATCTAAAACGGATACTTTCAACGCGATAGCTTGATTGGCTACTTCGGAAAGTTTAAAATAAAAAAAGACAGACGAAAAAAAAACCCCTTAAAAAAATATAAGGGGGTTTTTACTAGAATGGGTTATACATTATTCCCATTTAACATTTCTAGATTTTGCTACCAATTGATCACCAACAGGACCAAAGGCTGGACTACAAACGCCGACACCTGTACTTGCTGCAGTGTTAGCATTATCCCAAGTAATACCAATTTGTCCTGCAAGTGCTTGTGCTGCCGTTAATGTACAATTAGCCGTGTTATTAGCTATTACCGCTGTACCCTGTACATAAGCAGGTGTAAGCGCACCACCTGTAATGTTTGGAGCAGTATTTGTTGTTGTAGCAGTACCATCATGGATTCCATTTAAAAAATTAACAACAGCTGTAAGGTTAGCTGCACGTGAAGTTGGCACCGCTTTATTCAGACGAAAGAAGTTACCATTAAATTGGCCTAAGTTAACTGCAGTAACATCTTTTTTGATTTCATTCGTCACTTCTCTAAAAGCATTTTCAAAGTTAGAAACTACTTTATCTTTTTTCGCATTCTCAATATAACCGTTATACGCTGGAATCGCGATGGCCGCTAAAATACCGATAATCGCAACCACGATCATCAGCTCGATTAAGGTAAAACCTGATTGAATCTTTTTCATTTTAAAACTCTCCTAATTGGGTTTAGACGAAACTCAGTTACATCCTGTATGCCACAACTCCGTTACTGTATATCGTCTAAACTTTTGCTTTAAAGAATATAAACATACGTGGCTAAATTTTGTACTTATCTGTCTTAAGTGCAGCAACCGTGCCAAACTATTTGAGAATATGATAAATATCGAAAATAAACTATTTATCAATAAGTTAGATGAATAAAAAATGATACCTCGAAAAATGAAGCTACTAATAAAAGAGATACGTCACTTTATTTAGGTCGAAATGTGACCATAATTGTCAGCCTTGTCCTACTTGTTACTGACGTAAACCAATACCATTACGCAATAAATATAGGCAAAACCAATAAAGACTAATAACGAACAAACCAATAATAATAAAGGCAGTTGTAATATCAATATCGGAAACACCCAACATACCGAAACGCATAGCATTCACCATATAAAGAATGGGATTAAATAAAGCGATGTTTTGCCAAAATCCGCTTAGCATTTCGATAGAAAAGAAAATACCACCAAGATAGGTTAAGGGTGTTAAAACAAAGGTAGGAATAATAGAAATATCGTCAAAACTATTTGCATAAACAGCATTAACAAAACCGGCTAATGAAAATAAAATTGCCGTTAATATCACAACAGCTGACGTTATAAAAATATGTTCAAAACGAACCTCGGTAAACAACATAGCAACTACCGTCACGACACCTCCGACAACAAGCGCTCGAGCAACACCACCAACAACAAAGCCTGCCAATAATATGGTATTCGACATTGGAGAAACTAGCATCTCCTCCACATGATGTTGAAATTTATGGCCATAAAAAGAAGATACAACATTTCCATAAGCGTTTGTAATAACCGACATTAAAATTATACCGGGAACGATATAGTCAACATAACTAAAGCCATCAATAGCCTTTAATTGAGAACCAATTAAATTACCAAAAATTAGAAAATATAAACTCGTGGTTATAACCGCAGGTACAATTGTTTGTACCCAAATGCGGGCAAAGCGTAAAACTTCTTTTACGACAATGGTTTTAAATGCGGTAAGTTGTTCTGCAATTATCATCTTTATTCAGCCGCGAGCTTATCGTCATCATGGTGTCCCGTTAGTCGAACAAACAACTCTTCCAGTCGATTAGATTTATTACGCATACTTGTAACGTGCAAGTTCAGCCGTGTTAATGCATCAAATACTTCATTGATGGTTTGAGTTTTATCTACTTCTACTGTTAAAGTAGATGAATCCCGCATTGCAATACTGTAACCATCAATCTGGGGAACTTCACTAATGCTTTCTTTCAAGTCTAAAACAAATGTTTCAGTTTGAAGTTGAGACAATAAAGATTTCATCGAAGTATTTTCAATGATTTCACCTTTATTAATAATCGCAATATTACGGCACAAAGCTTCGGCTTCTTCCAAATAGTGCGTTGTTAAAATAATCGTTGTACCCTGTTTATTTATCTCTTCTAAAAATATCCACATTGAGCGACGAATTTCAATATCAACTCCAGCTGTAGGTTCATCTAAAATTAATAATTGAGGTTCGTGAACTAATGCACGTGCAATCATTAATCGGCGCTTCATTCCACCGGAAAGTTCACGCGCCATATCTTCACGTTTATCCCAAAGTCCTAATTGTTTTAATAAGTGCTCTGCACGTATTTGAGCTTTCTTTCGAGGGATACCGTAGTAACCCGCTTGATTAACGACAATTTCGAAAATTGGTTCAAATACATTAAAATTAAATTCTTGAGGGACAAGCCCAATACAACTTTTAGCTTGGTCTTTTTGAGTATCTAAATCAAAACCATGTACTTCTACACTTCCAGACGTCTTATTGATTAACGAAGAAACAATACCAATGGCTGTCGACTTGCCTGCACCATTTGGCCCAAGCAAAGCAAAAAAATCACCCTTATCAATATTAAGGCTAATGCCCTTTAAAGCTTTAACATTATTAGCATAGGTCTTTGTTAAATTTTTTATTGATATAGCTTTTGACATAGACAAGATTGTATAGGATACCCGCGCCAACTAAAAGAAAGATCACTGTGAGTACTATACAGACTAAAAAAACCGTTTAAGTAACCCTTGCTTTTTAATTTTAAATTCACAACCCAGCTCTCGAAGTTGCGTATAATCGTCTTTAACCAAATCCCCTAACTGCTCAACTAAAGGTCCCAGATGTTTAGCATAAGGAGGCCAACGAGAAATTGAGCTGGAATAGATAGGCTGCCTTACTTGGGTCAAACTAGCCGTTTGCACGCTGCGTTTTGCTTTATAAAACTCCAGACAACTTTGCTGCCAATCTAAACCACAATAATTAACAATATTTCGCGCCTGTTGCTCAAAATCTGAAACCATGTCTTCGTAATGCACACCTAATATTTTAATTGGCAGTACTTTTTTCCAGTGCTCCATCAACTCATAATATATAGTGTAATAATGCCCAAGATTTTCTAATGAACTATTCATTTCATCTTCTGTTTCACCCGGCTCAAAACTAATAAAATAATTTGACAGACAGACGTCGAGAGGGTTTCTCATTGAATGAATAATTTTTGCATTTGGAAGCACAATGGCTATTAAACCAAGATAAACAAAATTATACAGCATTTTATTTACAATGCATGAGGCAAAACCAGAATCTTTTTTAACAAAATTAATATACTGATTTGCAACAGTTTCAAAAAAATCATTTGGAAGTTTTTTTAAACAATGAGGATAGCGAATTTTAAACTCGGAATCAGCAATGTTTTCTGTAACAATTTCTGACAACGACTTCGACTCTCCAATACTATAAACATTTGAGTGACTTGATAAGACCTGATCAATCAATGTAGAACCAGACCTAGGCATACCGACTATAAACACAGGCTCTGTCGATTGATTTCCAACATCCTCAAACCTCTTAAAAAAAGCAGGCGTAAATACTTTTTTAATATCCTTGTTAAAAGTAATTTCTCTTTGTTTATTATATGATTCGGGAATTAAGCGATTGCCCTTGTTAAAATGATCAAACGCCTTATCCCATTGCTTACTATCATTGTATGCCTGCCCTAAAGCAAAATGCATAATTTGTCTATTTATCGACGGCATACTCTTAGTCAGGTTTTGTTCCATAGTTTTAATAATAGGATCGTCCTTATCACGTATCTTTTTTGCTAGAACAAAGTCGTAATATGCAAACCCGTTTAGTCTATCTTTTTCTATGGCTCTTCTAAAACTTTTAATTGCCTCTTCTATTTTACCACCTGTCAAATATATTCTGCCGAGAGTACATGTAATAGTGGAGTCATTCGAAGTCAATTTTTCAGCCTTTTTTGCATGAACCAATGCCTGCTCATAATCATCTAGCTTACTTAATACGTAGGCCAACATTATGTGTGACGATCCTAAAGATGGCTTAAGAGCTACTGATTTAGAATAATACTTCTTCGAAGAAACAAGATCTCCTTGAACATAATAAACATGACCTAATCCACCTAAAGCTGAGATATTAGACTCATCAATATCCAAGGCCTTATTATAATTTTCTATAGACAGTCTTGGACTTCCAACAGTTGCATACGCCGCAGCCATTTCTGAATAATACTCACTAACATTCGCACAAAGTTCTGTTGCACACTTGAAATAACTGATTGCTGCTAAATTATCACCCTCGTGTCGAGAACAACACCCAAGCAAGTAAAAGGCTTCATGTACATTAGGATTGAAATCAATCAGTGTTTTTAAGATAAAAATTGCTTTTTGTGTATTATTTTTACCGATTAACAACTTTGCTTCAGCAAGTTTTCTCGATTCATCTTTGCTAACGGTATTGTTCTTAACTAAGTTGGTATTGTTTCCACTTTTTGCCATATTTATCTCTTTTCATTTATAAAAATAAAACTTCTATAATTTGCATTAAACAGTATCAATGTTAGTATAAATAAGTAGCATCTACATTAAAAATCAGGTTTTTTAATCTACATTTTTTCTAATAGGATATTTATAACATGTTTAACTTCTTTAGCATTAATAAAAAGGTTGATGAATTTTCGAATTCACTTGCTGACGAACTTTACAGTCAAATTACACCTGATATGCTCGTTACTGCAAATAAGAAGTCGGATAAAAAAATGTCCAAACAATGGGATAAACAAGTAGATAATATCATATTGCGTATACGTGAATACAAGCTTACCAATGGCTTAGGTATTTATCGCAAAGCTCGACTACACCAGACTTTTATGAATCGTTTAGAAATTCATGGCTTTTCGAAAAAGCTCATTAAAGAACTCAATGAGCACCTTTTGCTTAAAACACCCTAGCTGTAGAAGTTCTAACTACAAATAAAATATTTTCTGGTTCAACGTATGTGTGTGAATGATGCGCTAAGCGAGATGTATAGCGAATAATAGCTGCTATTAAGTTTTCATCAACCAGACAGATTCTCGTTTACCCTATTTTTTAACTAACCCGCTTATTTTAGTTTACCCACTCACGTGCATTTTGGAACAAACGCATCCATGGGCTTTCGTCTGTTTTACTGGTCGTTTCTGGATAATATGAAAATTGAGATTTTCTAAAGATGCGCTCTGGGTGTGGCATCATAATCGAAAAACGGCCATCCTCATTGGTTAAGCCAGTAATTCCTTCGGGTGAACCATTCGGATTATAGGGATAAGCTTCTGTTGCGACGCCTAAACTATCGGTATAACGAAGCGTGGTAAATTCGCTTGCATTGCTTAACGCTGTTTCGGAGTTGAATTGCGCTTGCCCTTCTCCATGCGCGACGACAATTGGCATGCTTGAACCTTCCATGCCGTTAAATAAAATCGAGTTACTTTTCTGAACTTTAACCATCGTGAGTCTTGCTTCAAATTGTTCCGAAACATTTCGTACAAAGTGCGGCCAGTGGCTAGCGCCAGGAATAAGATCTTTTAAATGCGATAACATTTGGCAACCATTACAGATACCTAAACCGAAGCTATCGTTTCGATTAAAGAATTCTTCGAAGCTATCCCGCGCTTGAGGATTATATAAAATTGATTTTGCCCAACCACCGCCGGCACCAAGAACGTCACCGTATGAAAAACCACCGCAGGCAACGAGGCCTTTAAATTCATTTAAGTCAATATTGCCATTGATTATATCGGTCATGTGTACGTCGATACTTGCAAAACCGGCTTTATCAAAGGCTGCAGCCATTTCTACCTGACCATTAACGCCTTGTTCACGTAAAATAGCCATTTTAGGTTTTGCGTGTAAATTTAAATATGGTGCAGCAACGTTACTATCAACATCAAAGTTTAAATTAACATGTAAGCCGGCATCATCCTTTTTCAATATGGAATCAAACTCTTGTTGTGCACAATCTGGGTTATCACGCAGTGCTTGAACATGGAAACTGGTTTCGGACCAAGCACGTTGTAAGTTAACTCTGCTTTCGTTAAATGTACTTGTACCAGCTAATTTAATTTCAATCGTGTCATTATCATTAAGTTGAGCGATTTCATGTACGCTAGCATTGGCTTTACTTAATGCGTTCATTACCGTATCAATATCGCTTGTTCTAACTTGAACAACTGCTCCGAGCTCTTCGTTGAATAAACTATTGAGTACATCACTACCTAAAGCAGTAATATCAATATCGATTCCCACATGCCCTGCAAAAGCCATTTCACTTAGTGTAGTAAATAAACCTCCATCTGAGCGGTCGTGGTAAGCAAGTAAAACACCTTGTTCGTTTAATGTTTGAATGACATTAAAAGCTGCTTTAAAGTCTGTTGGACTTTCTAAATCAGGCGATTCGTTACCCAGTTGATTATAAACTTGTGCAAGCGCTGAGCCCCCCATACGTTGTTGACCTTGAGCAAGATCAATAAACAATAAACGTGTATCGCCTACATTCTTTTGCAGTTGTGGCGTTAAGGTATGACGAATATCTTTAACGGGAGCAAAGGCGGTAATAATTAACGATAATGGTGCGGTGACGGATTTATTCTCTCCGTTAGTACTATCATCCCACACCGATTTCATCGACATGGAATCTTTACCAACGGGGATACATATATCTAACGCCGGACACAACTCCACGCCAACGGCTTGCACCGCCTCATATAAACCGGCATCTTCGCCGGGATGGCCGGCAGGCGCCATCCAGTTTGCTGATAACACAACACGTTTAAGTTCAGAAATATTACTAGCCGCTAAATTTGTTAAGGCTTCACCAATGGCCATACGTGCAGAGGCGGCATGATCAATTAACGCAAGTGGCGCACGTTCACCAATAGCCATTGCTTCGCCAGCAAACGTATCGAAACTTGCTGCCGTTACCGCAACATCGGCCACCGGCACTTGCCATGGGCCCACCATTTGATCTCGATGTATTAAACCGGTAACACTTCGATCACCAATGGTAATTAAAAAGTTTTTGCTTGCAACGGTGGGTAAACGTAAACAGCGATAGGCTGCCTCTTTAAAATCAATATTGCTTAAATCAAAATTTTCTTGTTTTACGTTGATGCTTTTAACATCACGTAACATTTTTGGTGGCTTGCCAAGCAAAACATCTAATGGCATATCGATAGGATAATTATTAAAATGGCTATCATGTAATTTTAATTGTTGCGCTTCGGTTGCTTCACCAACGATGGCATAAGGACAGCGTTCACGTAGACAAATTTCTTCGAAGTCGGCTAACGATTCTGCATCAATGGCTAACACATAACGTTCTTGCGATTCATTACACCAAATTTCATGTGGTGCCATACCGGGTTCATCATTCGGTACATTGCGTAATTCAAAATTGGCACCACGCCCACTATCATTGACTAACTCAGGTAAGGCATTCGATAGACCACCCGCACCGACATCGTGAATACTAATAATGGGGCTATTGTCGCCTTGCTGCCAACAACGGTCGATAACTTCTTGAACACGCCGTTCCATTTCTGGATTACCACGTTGTACCGATGCAAAATCTAAATCTTCATGGCTTTGGCCACTGGTCATTGACGATGCCGCTCCACCACCAAGTCCGATTAACATCGCAGGTCCACCCAAGACGATAATTTTTGAACCCGCAGGGATAATACCTTTTTCAACATGTTCCGCTTTTATGTTACCCACACCGCCGGCCAGCATAATAGGTTTGTGATAACCACGCACCTCATTACCTTCACCTGAACTTGCTTTTACATTTTGCTCATAGGTACGGAAGTAACCTAAAATATTCGGGCGGCCAAATTCATTGTTAAATGCTGCCGCACCAATTGGTGCTTCAATCATAATATCGAGCGCGGAAACAATACGTTCTGGTTTACCGTAATCGACTTCCCACTCATGAAGTGCTTGCGGTAACTTTAAATTTGAAACAGAAAAACCTGCTAGTCCGGCTTTTGGTTTTGAGCCGGTGCCGGTTGCGCCTTCATCACGAATTTCACCACCCGAGCCTGTTGCTGCGCCAGGAAACGGTGCAATGGCTGTTGGGTGATTATGTGTTTCCACTTTCATTAAAATATGAATAGGTTCTTGATGGTAGCTATACTCACCCGCTGCTTGAGGGAAAAAACGCCCACCATTGGAACCTTCAACAACTGCCGAGTTATCACTATAAGCTGAAAGCACGCCTTCATGGTTATGTTTATAGGTATGGCGAATCATACCGAATAAAGAAAACTCTTTTTCTTTTCCATCAATAATCCAATCGGCATTAAAGATTTTATGTCGACAATGTTCTGAGTTTGCTTGGGCGAACATCATTAATTCAACATCAGTCGGGTTACGCTCTAACTTAGCAAAGTTTTCAACGAGATACTCTATTTCATCTTCGGCAAGTGCTAAACCCATTTCGGTATTTGCTTGTTCAAGGGCTTGCTTACCATGCGTTAGAATATCAACGCTTTTAAATTCGGCAGGGGATGCATGAGAAAACAGAGATTCAGCCTGTTCAAAATCGAACATGACGGCTTCAACCATACGGTCATATAAGTTCTCAGCAAGCTGTTCTAAGGTTTGCTGTGAAAGTTCGTTTTTCGATTGAATATAATAAGCAATACCACGCTCAATACGTTTAATACCCGACAAACCACAATTATGCGCAATATCGGTCGCTTTAGTTGACCAAGGTGAAATGGTACCCGGACGTGGCACAGATAAAATTAGAGTCCCCATCTGTTCATTTGCGCTAAATTCACGGTCTTCATTTAAAAGGTGGTTAAGTGTGCCTAAATCAATTTCACTTAAATCTGCCTCATTCTCTACGAAATAAACAAATTCGGTTGTCAGTGAGCTAACCGAAGCCTCAATGGCCTGTAAGTTTAAAAGCTGTTTTTGTAAACGAAAACTGGAAAGAGCCGAAACGCCACGAAGCTGCAACATGTGTAAATTCTCTAAAAATGAAGGCTGGAATGAGAGTCGTATAATACGCTAAAGCGTAGTCAGTCGCTAGATTACGATTAGGGCTTTTAGTTTGATTTGCTATTTGACGCTATCCACTCTGCGAATTCAATCTCGCTTATTTCACCCGCGGCTAAATTTTCAATCGTCTGAGCAGCCTCTATTTCGTTAGTAATAAGATTCAATCCATTCACTTTTAGAAAAGCAAATACAGCATAGAAGGCAATCCGCTTATTCCCATCTGAAAAACAGTGATTTTTGCAAAGCCCATAACCATACGAGGCTGCAATATCAGCAATAGTTGCATTGGGGTTATAGTGCAAAAGATGCTCTGGCCGACTCAACGTTGCAGCAAGCTTATCGTCATAGGTAGCAATAGGTTCAAGCCCGCCATATTGTGAAATCGCGCGTTTATGTAAGTGTCGGACCGCCCTGTCCGAAAGCCATATCATTTTGCTAATCGTTTAAGCGTGTTTTTATAACGGTTATCGCACTCATCTGCAGCCTTCATAATCGCTTCAAAATCAGGATCAAATGGAGATAATGTGAGCCCATCGCTGTCTTGAGTAAGATACAAGGTATCCCCTTCTTTCACATGCAATGGATTCAAAGCCTCTTTAGGCAAGATCACACCGAGCGAACTACCAATTTTACGTAATTTTAATGATGCCACGGTAACCTCCTGAGTATTAATAGCTAAACCACAATGTTATAACTTTAGTTATAACGTTGAGTATATATCAATATTCACGGAAAAACAGTAACAATATTAATGAAAAATAATTATAAGCAGCGCGGCACTACCAATGCGCCAATGTCGTTAATTCTCGCATCACTTCGTTAAGCGATGCTTCAGCGTTATCAATTAAGCACACCATATTGGCAATACTAACCACCGAAACTGCTTCACTGCGTACAATCCATGCCCCTGGTGGCGTCCATCCGTTCATTTGGGTAAACATTGATAGCTGGTCGGTATTACCCTGCACGATGCGCTTATAGTCATGGGCAAATTGCGCGAGCCCCGCTATTTGTTGATCCTCCATCATGCCGTAACCTTCCACTAGCTCGCCATCATCTCTGAACTCACAGACTACTTGCACCCCATCTACCGCTAATAATCGTTTAATCATAAACCGTTACCCTTAAAAGTCTTTAGCTTGCAAGCGCAGCGTAAGCGGCTTCGTAATCAACGTTTCCATTAGGCATCACGACACCATATTCTTCACTCGTAACGGCTGTCCAAGCAAATCCGACTAAGGTAAAACCATTAATGGGGTAAAATCCTTTCATGCCGGTCATCGTTTCCCAACCGCGTGCTTGCATCGTGGCAATGGCCATATTCGCCACACATAAATGACTAAGTAAATCCAAAACGGATTCGGTTAGCTCGCTATCTTGGCTTACTTTAAAATCGATTAATTCACCTTTTGCAGAAAACTTAAATGCGCCATCCACGCCATCTAATTCAATCAATGCTTCCACACTTGCCATTTAAATACCCTCATTAAAAAATCTTTATAATTATTACTTAAACCAATTCGCCAGTCTGTTCGCCGACATTGTCTTTCAAAAATTTCATCACATCGTTAATCGATGCTTGTGTATGATCGATAAAACAAAAAATATTACCGAATACACAAACACTGAACAATTCCCCTCTCACCATCCAACCTTGCGCAGGCGCACAGCCACATTCTGCGTTAAGCGCTTTCATCATATTGGCCTGCATATGTACGGCTAATGTTGTTGAGCGACACATTATTGATGCCATTCTGGCTTGTTCTTCACCCAACTGGCCATCGAAATGATAACGATCACCGCGGTACGAATATTCACCTGCCGCCATCACACCAGGCAAAGCGGCTAATTCACTATATATACTCATAACAAAAAACCTTTTAATATGTACGCTTGTTTTAAACCAGCAACAACAACAATGCAAGATGAAAATCGAGAGCACATCTAAATTTTTATTTGACAGCAATAATCTTAACTACCATGATCGGCAAATGAATAAACAGATAACAAGCTCACCTATGGCTAAAAAATTTCTAGCCGGACCAACCCGTCAACTTCTGGCACTTTTCTACGATGCTTGGCTTTTAGCAGCAGTTTTTATGGCGGCCTCAGCACTAACACTTCCCTTTACCGATGGAGAACCCGTTAAAGCTGGCAATCCATTTATGACAACCTATATCTTTTTTGTTTGGTATGGTTTTTATGCCTGGTTTTGGACTCATGGAGGCCAAACGCTAGGAATGCGTTCTTGGAAAATTAAACTGGTAACGGCTACTGGCGAGCCACTAAATTTATGGCATGCCTTGCTACGTTTTATAAGTGGAATGCCTGCTTGGCTTTTAATTGGTATTGGCAGTTACTTACAATTCGCAGCTCATCCAAACTTAAGCCACCCGGCAATAAATGCGTTAGTAAAACTACCTGCCAGCTTAATTATAGCCGCTGGCTGCATACTACTAATATTCGGACACATAAAAAATTCATGGCGTGAAAAGTTCAGCTCAACAAATGTTGTGCTCATATTAAAGGCTAAATCTGAAGAAGATTAAGTTTTTTGTCTAAACATCCAAAAAGCACCGACAAAAACTAACGTTGTGGGCAGTAGAGCACCAACTGCTGGATGAAAATTATAGACCAAACTCATTTGACCAAGTAAACGGTTAGCAATAAAAAAGCTCAAGCCTACTAAAAATCCTATTAGAATTTGTTGTCCGATGCTTGTACGCCTTAAAGAGCCAAGCACATAAGGCACGGCCAATAGCACCATTGCCGCTATCGTTAATGGCATAATAATTTTTGACCACAAAGCTAATTCATACTGCTTCGTTTCTAACCCATTATCTTTTAAATAATTAATATAGCCATCCAACTTCCATATCGATAATTTACTTGGCTCAAACGTTACAATACGAACCAACTCAGGATCGAGTAGCGTTTTCCATAACATCGTTTCTAATTTTTTAATTTTGACTTCTTTAAGGCTAATATCCGTTTGTTCTATATCTCTTAGTAGCCATTGGTCATTCACAAAATCTGCTGTTTTTGCATAGAGTACTTGTTCAATTTGGTGCTCAGCATTAAGACGGTAAAGGTGAATATCAAATAACTTTCCTTCATTATTCGCACGACGAACATGAATATAGCTATTGCTATCACGTGCCCAAAGACCATATTGCGTATTCAGGCTAATATCTTTTGATAACGCTTTTACTCTCTCTAATTTAGCATACTGTAGTGCAGGAGGCGCAATAACTTCACCAAGAATAAAAGCAACGAACATCAGTAGTACCGCTGTTTTCATTATCGCAACAACAATTCTAAAGACCGACACACCCGCTGTGCGAATAACAACAAGCTCACTACTGTTTGCTAACGCGCCTAAACCCAGTATAGAACCTAACAAGGTTGCTAACGGGAAAAACTCGTAAATTTTATCGGGTAAAACAAGTAAGGTGTATTGTGCTGCCATTAATAGCGTGTAGTTAGCACTACCAATTTTATCAAATTCACCCGCAAATCCGATTAAAACAAATAGAGAACTAATAACGACAATAACCGTTACAACACTCATTGCAACAGTTCGGCCAATATAGCGCTCTAAAATCTTCATGCTACAGGCTGCTTTTTAAAAAGGTGTTTAAAGCCAGACTGTCTAAATAACATAAACAAACCAATTGAAAGCATAATGCCATGTACCCACCATAAACCAACCAAAGGTGGTATATCGCCCTTTGTTAACCAAGCTCGGGCAACGTTTAATAAATTTGTATAGGTAATATAAAGTAACAATGCAATAGCCAATTTCGAATAGCGACCTTGACGAGGTGATGTTTTACTAAGTGGTACCGCTAACAATGCTAAAACAATACACAATATCGCAGATGAAATACGCGACTGCAACTCTGCTTGATCACCGGGTTTATTTGAATGATAAAGTACTAAGCTAGGCGTCGATTTATGTTTATAATGAATCGCGGATGCATCTCGCTCTTTAATACGAATGCCATGTTCTTCAAACTTAATAATAGAATAATTTTTTTCGTTAGCCTGACTTTCAAAACGACTGCCATTGTTTAAAACGATAAATCGATCGCCTGTTTCTTTGTCTGTGTACTGTCGTCCACTTTCAGAGGAGATAATTGATAACGCATTCTCCTCACGTTGTTGTACAAATATATTACTTATTTTCGTTTTATCTTCATTCGCTTCTTGCACATAAATAACACCCACACCATCTTGTAGTTCTTTAAAGCGACCAGGAATGATACCTTTCACATCAGATTCCGATTCAACTTCGGCATATATCTGCTGTGTACGAACTTCAATCCAGGGTGCAATTACGAGTGAAATCGATGCTTGTACGATTGCGACAAATATCGCTAAACCGAGTACTGAGCGTAGAACACGGAACTTCCCCATACCACAAGCAACGAGAACAACCATTTCGCTGTCTTTATACAAGCGACTAAAGGCGAGTAAAATGCCTAGATAAAGAGACAAAGGTAAAATAAATGCAAGGGTAACGATTACTTTGTACCATAACATCGTTAAAACTGTATCAACGGTTAGAATTCCTTCAACAACTTTTGCAAAAAGGCTGGCAAGCTGACCACTAACCGCTATCATTAGCAATACAATTGCAACGCCAATCAGGGTAGTTAAAACTTCTTTAATTAAATAACGGTCAATTATCACAATTTATTTTCTACGAGTTTAAAAACGCTATAATGTTACATCTATTACGATATGATGCTCTAAAACGAGTTAATATAATCGTTGATAATACACCAGAAACAAAGCATCAGAAACTTTAAATATTGTAATCGCGATATAAGCAAAAATTGACGAAACACGTTAATATAACGTACAAGACCAATGCCCATATAAAATACATTTTTAAGCTGGGATCATACTCAACACTAAGGAGTTATAATGGATATTCGTGTAAAAGACACACAAGCCGAGTCACAAAAAACAGCCTGCATCGTGGTGGCTATCCAACAAAAAAGACAACTTAGTGCTTCAGCCAAACTCGTCGATTCAGCCTGTAACCAGCGTATTAGCAACGTACTCAAAAAAGGTGATTTTGACGGCAAATTAGCCCAAACACTGCTACTAGATAACCCTACCGGGGTTGGAGCTGAGCGAATTATGCTTGTTGGTTGTGGTTCTGAAAAGAAACTCACTTTAAAGTCATTCAGAAAAATGCATAGCCATATCCTTAGTGCATTGAAAAAAGCCAATATTAAAGATGTATTTATCTATACCAGTGAACTTGAAATAAAAGATGCCTCGGTTACCGATAAAATTCGTCATGCCAGTGAAGCTTTGTTTGAAGCGAATTATCATTTTGATGAATTAAAAAGTACTAAGAGTAAGCCCGCTGCTTTAAAAGCGATTACACTCAATATACAAAACAAACGTGACAACACAAAAGCTAAGCAAGCGTTAAATACTGCTACAGCAATAGCTTCAGGTATGGATATTGCGCGTCGCCTTGGTAACTTGCCTGGCAATATTTGCACACCAACTTATTTGGCCAAACAAGCCGTAAATCAATCTAAAAGCTGTAAAAAAACTAAGGTAACGGTGCTTGGTGAAGCTGAAATGAAAAAACTTAAAATGGGTTCATTACTTTCAGTGTCCGAAGGTAGTCGTCAACCCGCTAAGCTTATAGTGATTGAATACAAAGGCGGCAAAGCCAAAGACAAACCTCATGTACTTGTTGGTAAAGGTGTTACGTTTGATACTGGCGGTATCTCGCTAAAACCTGGCGCAGCGATGGATGAAATGAAATTTGACATGTGTGGCGCTGCAGGTGTTATTGGTACCATGGCAGCCGTTTCAAAACTTCAACTGGGGATTAACGTGGTTGCCATTGTTCCAAGTGTTGAAAATATGCCTGATGGCGCAGCAACCCGCCCTGGCGACATCGTTACCAGCATGTCAGGCCAAACGATTGAAATACTCAATACGGATGCAGAAGGCCGACTTATTCTATGTGATGCCCTCACCTATGCCGAAAAATTTAATCCAAAAACCGTAATTGATACTGCAACACTCACAGGTGCATGTGTGGTTGCGCTTGGTAGTCAGTGTAGTGGCTTATTAAGTAACAATGACAAACTTGCGCAAGATTTACTTTCCGCAGGTACCAGTAGCGGAGATAGAACCTGGCAATTGCCATTGTGGGAAGAATACCAAGAACAACTGAAAAGCAATTTTGCTGATATGGCCAATATTGGAGGTCGTGAAGCCGGTACAATTACTGCAGCTTGTTTCTTAGCGCGATTCACTAAAAAATATAAATGGGCACATGTTGATATTGCCGGTGTTGCCTGGAATAGTGGTGCGAGAAAAGGTGCAACAGGTCGCCCAGTTCCGTTACTTACTCAATACTTAATGAATCAAAAATAAGACTTAACGGTAGTAATCACTAGTGACCAGCATCGATTTTTACATATCTGAATCAACCGATACCAGTGTTCGCAACCTATTGGCATGCCGATTATCAGAAAAGGCATGTCATTCAAATTTATCGGCGTTTATGCACACCCAGACCGAGCAACATTGCCAAGAAATGGATAAACTGCTTTGGAGATTCAAAGAGCAAAGTTTCATTCCGCATCAGCTTTACGCTCAGGAAACCTCAGCAAACCAGTCTAGCCCCATTCTTATTGGCCATGATATCGAGCCAGAACAGAATTTTGATTTACTGATTAATCTCGATAACAAAATCCCGAGCTTTTTTAGCCGTTTTAATCGTGTAATAGAAATTGTTACAAATGACGAGCAACAACGTGAATTATCAAGAAAACACTACACTTTTTATAAAGATCGGGGTTATATTATCAATACACATAATATTAAATAGTATTATGGATAGCGAAATATCCTAAAAATGACTGATAAAAAAGCACAAACCAAACTATCGACAAGTGAAACGATAGACAAAGATCAAGATGATTTAATGTCTACGCTTGAATCTATCCGTGGTTTATTAGAACAGAACGAAAGTAAATTGACTGCCGCTCGCGAGAGCATAACAAATGCAAACAACCTAAATGACACCAGCACGTTGAGTAAAATGAGGAGCTCAGAAGAAGAGATAGTTCCCATTCTTGATCAAATTATTGAACCCGGTACTTCATTAAATAATGATAGCCAGATTGATATTCCAGAATTAGACTCAATTGCTTCAACTGAAGAACCTCAAGAACAAGCAGATTTAAATGTTAAATTATCCAGTTCAAAACCCGTCCGCAGTGAAAAAACGAAAGATCACCTCGCATCGTTAACACAAAAAAATTTACTCCTTGATGCGCTGGATAACTTCCAAATAGACTTAGAACAGTCGCTACGCGAAGACCTAATGAAAACAATGATTGTGTTAGAAAAAGACTTAAAAGAAAAAATTAGCAAAAAAATAAATCAAATTAAAGACGATATACTGAAATAATTATTTTCATAATTATTCACTACTGTCCCGTTTACTCCCTCTCCCTTAGGGACGACTCCAGGGATGGAGGAGGTAGAACGAAGTTTGAACCCGAGTCGAGAGGGTTGGGGTGAGGGAATCATAATAGATAACAGCTTGTTTTATTTACCCCCTCATCCTAACCTTCTCCCGGAGGGAGAAGGAATTACACCGAGCATGGATTTATGCGATCTCATGTCTTCTGTTTTTTCGAGCAGCCTGAAATTTCACAAAATCAATAACTTACTATGTATTGCTAATATGTTAACGGGACAGCAGTGAAAATTATTGAAAAAATATTTCTATTCTCGTGTATACATACTACGCATATAACACTGTCCAGTAGGCAACCAACTAGGAATATTATAATACCGCTCTAACGTCTCTTGAATAATTTCTTTTCGATATTCCTCATATTTAAAACCTTGTCCTAAAGCATAATAAAAAGTCGCTTTTTCTATTTTTAACGGTCTTATTTCCAACGTTTCAAAATAATTCTTCAAGTAATCTAAGTTTTTACTATAAGACACCAATAGAATATTTTTTCCATTTAACGTTCTAAAATCCGTACGCTTATCGTCTTCACGTGCATGATATGAACCTCGTCCAAGTACAATGACATGCTTGCGTGATGTATAAGATAATAAGGCTGATTCAATATAACTATCGGTTGCAAAAATATAATCATCTCGATAATCCGATAGCTTTTCTAAAATAACATCATTTTTAATCCCATAAAGAATATCTTTGTAAGTATTTTCATTTTTCTCGAATAATTCTGGTGCAGAAATTAATATAAAAGCAAGCGCAGCTAAATGTAAAACGGAAAATCCTAAGATAAACTTAATGCTTTTTAATAATTGTGCATAATTAAAAAGATAACCAACCGCAATAAACATAAAAGGATAAAAACTTAACAACCAATGCAAGCCTATTTTTTTGAATAGAGATAACGCAAGAAACAATATTAACGGAATAATAAATAAACCTAGAAATACACCTAATGGTTGTCTTAAAAATTTAGCAAATGTAGTTTTTGATACTTTAAAGCTGAACCAAATAATAGGTGGCATTATTAAATAGATTAACAGCCCTAAATAAATCCCTAATGTGGACAGTGAAAATTGCGCGTCACTCGTTCGGTTAAGTAAATTAAATAAATAATTATTCCAACAATTATTATAATTCCACACCAGATTTAAAATAATAAAAGGGCTTGCGCCTAATAAAACAATAAGCACACCCAAGTAAGGTCGTATACCACGCTGATTTCTAATAAAAAAAATAACGTAGAAAAAATACGCTAATCCTAACAATCCAGCGAAAAATTTTGAATAAAAAGCTAAACCTAGAAATAGTCCTGCAAGTAGATATTTCTTAGCACTATCATTTGCTTGAGCTTGATAAAAATAAAAGCCAGAGATAAACGAGAACAAAATTAAAGGTGTGTCGGTTGTAATAAGGACTGACAATAAATTAATGGGAGCAAACAAAAATAAAATAGCAGTGAGTACGGCTTTGTCTTCATCGACTGTCCGTAATAAGCGATATATCGCGATGCCCATAAAGGTAAACATGAGTATACCTGGAAGCCGCAACCATAATGTGGCATCACCAAACAGCAGCATTAAGCTCAAAAACCAGCCGACCATCGGTGGATGGTCATAATAACCGTAATCTAAATTTTTTCCCCAAGTGATAAAATAAGCTTCATCGCCGGTTAATGGCAACCAATAAGCCACGGCAAATCGAATAATCAAACTCGCAATGATTGCAATATTCAACCATTGTAGTGGTTGTAAATTCGAGGTGTTTATCATCGGATATTTCATTAGCGAATTTTAGCATGTTCTAGTGGCCTCAATGTAGTGCAAGCTTGATGACTCGGGTATAATTATCGACTCATCAATCAACTCATTTTAAGTAGCCCAAATTCCATGGAAAAAACCTATAACCCGCATGCCATTGAACAAAGTTGGTATGAAACGTGGGAAAAAGATCAACATTTCGCGCCTGAAGATCCTTCAAAATCCGATTCCAAACCCTATTGCATAATGATTCCGCCACCAAATGTAACGGGCAGCTTGCACATGGGGCATGGTTTTAACAATACGGTAATGGATACCCTAACACGATACCACCGAATGAAAGGCCATAATACTTTATGGCAAGCGGGTACCGACCATGCGGGTATAGCAACGCAAATGGTTGTAGAGCGCCAACTTAAAGCCGAAGGCAAAACACGCCATGATCTTGGCCGTGAAAAATTTATCGAAAAAATCTGGGACTGGAAAGAACACTCAGGTGGTACGATTACAAAACAACTCCGCCGCATGGGCTCATCAGTTGATTGGAATCGTGAACGGTTCACGATGGACGAAGGCTTAAGCGATGCCGTAAGAGAAGTTTTTGTAAAACTCTTTGAAGACGATTTAATTTACCGTGGTAAACGTTTAGTTAACTGGGATCCAGTGCTTCACACCGCCGTTTCAGATTTAGAAGTCATATCCGAAGAAGAAAATGGCCACCTTTGGCATATGCGTTATCCATTAACGGATGGTTCCGGCCATTTGGTTGTTGCCACCACTCGACCTGAAACCATGCTTGGCGATTCCGCCGTTGCAGTGCATCCCGATGATGAACGCTATCAAGCTCTTATTGGTAAAACCATTACTCTACCGTTTGTTGGTCGTGAAATTCCTATTATCGCTGATGATTATGTTGACCCTGAATTTGGGACGGGTTGTGTAAAAATCACCCCCGCCCATGATTTTAACGATTATGAAATGGGCAAGCGCCACGATTTACCGCTTTATAATATTTTAACTATAAATGCAGAAATTAATGATGAAGCGCCTGAAAAATATCGAGGGTTAGATCGCTACATTGCACGAAAACAAATCGTTGCCGATTTAAAAGAACTCGACTTGCTTGAAAAAATTGATGACCATAAATTGATGGTGCCACGTGGCGATCGTTCAGGCTCCGTAGTCGAACCTTTTTTAACCGACCAATGGTATGTAAAAATTGCGCCTCTAGCTGAGCCGGCAATTAAAGCCGTACAAGATGGTGACATTAAGTTTGTGCCCGATAACTGGAAAAACACCTACTATGATTGGATGAACAACATTCAGGACTGGTGTATTAGTCGGCAAATCTGGTGGGGACACCGTATCCCTGCCTGGTATGACGAGCAAGGTAAAATTTATGTGGCTCGCGATGAAGCTGAAGTACGCGAAAAATATAAACTTAATGACAGTATTAAACTGACTCAAGATGAAGATGTTTTAGACACTTGGTTCTCTTCTGCTCTTTGGCCGTTCTCTACCCTTGGCTGGCCAGCAAAAGATGCTGATGCGCAAGCGATGCTCGACACATTTTATCCAACCAACGTACTTGTAACCGGTTTCGATATTATTTTCTTCTGGGTTGCTCGCATGATAATGATGGGCCTAAAGTTCACCGGTAAAGTCCCATTCAAAGAAGTCTACATTCATGGTTTAGTGCGCGATAGTCACGGCCAGAAAATGTCAAAGTCAAAAGGCAACGTATTAGATCCGATTGATTTAATTGACGGCATCGATCTTGAGAGCCTCGTTAAAAAACGTTCAACCGGTTTAATGCAGCCAGAAATGGCACCTAAGATTGAAAAGCAAACACGCAAAGATTTCCCAGATGGTATTCAGGCTTATGGTACTGATGCACTGCGTTTTACATTTGCTGCTATGGCATCAACCGGTCGCGACATTAACTTCGACTTAGCACGAACTGAAGGGTATCGAAATTTTTGCAATAAAATTTGGAATGCTGCGCGTTATGTTTTAATGAATACCGAAGAACATGATTGCGGTATAGATGCTAATGCAGAAATTGAGCTTAGTATTGCCGATAAATGGATTATTGCAAAACTACAACATGTGGAAGCTGAAATTGAAAAAGCGGTTACGAACTATCGTTTAGATATTATGGCGAGCACCCTTTACGATTTCACTTGGAACGAATACTGCGGTTGGTATTTAGAATTATCTAAGCCCGTATTAATGGGTGATAGCAGTGACGCAGCCAAACGTGGGACACGTCGAACCTTAGTTCGCGTACTAGAAACATTGTTACGACTCACACACCCGATTATGCCTTATATCACAGAAGAAATATGGCAACGTATTGCCCCACTAACGGGGATTGATACAAGTGTTAATAAAACCGTTATGCGTCAAGCTTACCCAGAGGCTGATAATAGTAAAATTGATAATGCAGCCGTTGAAGAACTTGAATGGGTAAAAGAATTTATTTTAGGTGTAAGGCAAATCCGTAGCGGTAATGACATTAAACCAAGCAAAGCGTTGCCAGTATTTATTCAAAATGGTTCGGAATTAGATCGGCAACGTTTAGATAATAATACGCATTATTTAGAAGACTTAGCTAAAATTGAATCGATCACATGGCTATCGGAAGGTGATGAAGCACCTAACCCAGCGACAGCTCTCGTAGGTGAAATGAAAATACTAATTCCATTAGATGGATTAATTGATGTTGAAGCTGAAAAAACACGTTTACAAAAAGAAATGGATAAATTGTCAGGTGAAATAAAACGAACAGAAGGAAAATTGTCCAATCCTAAATTTGTCGATAAAGCACCAGAAGCGGTTGTGAATAAAGAAAAAGAAAAACTTGATGGCTTCAAATCAACTTTGGAAAGTTTGACCGAACAATTAAAGAAAATAGAAAGTATTTAGTTATAAAAGTTTTTAGAAACTAGCGGGGAATAATGCAAATACTTCCCCGCTATCAATTACTCTTCGTCTTCAACCTCAACCACTGGAGCTAAACGCCAAACATTACGATAGCCCTGAGGTAACTTACGGCCACGTTGTGCACGTTCACCTTCATAATCTTGCATATCAGCTGCATCAAAAACTTTATGTCGAGTGCCAGAGTATATAGACAAAGTATCTTCTTCATTAATTACCGTGATTGCACTTAAATATTCCGTATGGTTTTTCGCTTTAGCTGGTGGAATATTAAGTATCTTAATCCCTTTGCCTTTAGGTAATAGTGGCAACTCGGAAATATGATGAATCAACATGCTACCATCGTTGGTTGCGGCAACAACCCAGTCTGTTTCCATATCGTTAACAGGAACCGGAGGTAATACGGTTGCACCCTCTGGCACTTTCATTATGGACTTACCTTTTTTATTCTTAGTTATCATTTCTTCAAGTGAAATAATAAAACCAAAACCTGCATCAGTCGCAAGTAGGAATAATTGGTCGGGCTCACCCGCCATCATTCCGCAGAAACTTGCGCCTGGTGGTGGTGTAAAGCGACCTGTTAATGGCTCACCTTGTCCACGCGCGGAAGGTAATGTATTTCCGAGTGTTGTATAGGTTCGTCCAGATGAATCGATAAACACAACGGGCTTGTTACTCATACCAAACGCGCTGGCTTGACATTCATCCCCTGCTTTGTAGTTTAACTCAAAAGCATCAATATCATGGCTTCTTGCTGCTCGTGCTAAACCTTTCTTCGATAAAATAATGGTAATGGGTTCAGCACTAATAAGATCCGACTCATCCATTGCAACAGCAGCATCTTTTGCAACAATCTTACAACGGCGTTTATCGCCGTAATTTTCTAAAATGAATTTCAATTCATTCTTAATCAAGGTTTTTAAGCGAGATTTTGAACCTAATATCGCTTCCAATTCTTTACCCTCAGCACGTAATTCTTTTTGCTCTGACTTGATTTTCATTTCTTCAAGGCGAGCCAACTGACGTAAGCGTGTATCTAAAATATAATTTGCTTGAACTTCATCTAACTTAAAGCGTTTGATCAGTTTTTCTTTTGGTTTTTCTTCTTTACGAATAATACGTATAACTTCATCAATATTTAAAAACGCAATCAGTGAAGCCGCTAATAAATGTAATCGTTTATTAACGATGTCTAAACGATTTTCCAATCGACGTGTAACCGTTGTACTTCTAAAGGTTAACCAATTTTGTAAAATATCAAGTAATGACATTGTACCTGGTCGACCTTGCAAGTCGATTAAGTTCATATTTACGCGGTAAGTACGTTCAAGATCGGTTGTTGCGAATAAGTGCGTCATCAACTCATCGGCATTAACGTCTTTATTCTTACGCACAACGACCAAGCGTGTTGGATTTTCGTGATCAGACTCGTCACGTAAATCCACTACCATTGGTAGTTTTTTTGCACGCATCTGCGAAGCAATTTGTTCTAAAATTTTTGCCGGTGATGCTTGATGAGGCAAAGCGGTAATAATAATATCTTCACCATCTTTTTCGTAAACAGCGCGCATACGAATACTGCCGCCACCTTTTTTATACATCGCGTTAATATCTTTACGCGGTGTAATAATTTCAGCATCCGTCGGGTAATCAGGACCTTTAATGTATTTACATAAATCACTCACTCTTGCTTTTGGATTGTCAATTAAGTGAATGGTCGCTTTTAACACTTCGGTTAAATTATGTGGTGGAATATCGGTTGCCATACCAACAGCAATACCAGTAGTGCCATTCATTAAAATGTTTGGCACCTGCGCAGGTAAAATAACAGGTTCGTCTAATGAGCCGTCAAAATTAGGTGCCCAATCAACGGTGCCTTGTCCTAACTCGCCAAGTAATAAATCAGCATAATGAGATAAACGTGATTCGGTATACCGCATTGCAGCAAACGATTTAGGGTCATCAGGAGAACCCCAGTTACCTTGCCCTTCTAATAAAGTATAGCGATAAGAAAATGGCTGAGCCATTAATACCATGGCTTCATAGCAAGCACTATCACCATGCGGGTGGAATTTACCCAGTACATCACCAACTGTTCTTGCTGATTTTTTAAATTTCGCCGTTGCTTTTAAACCAAGTTCCGACATTGCATAAATAATACGACGCTGTACAGGTTTAAGACCATCACCCACGTGAGGCAATGCACGATCCAAAATAACGTACATGGAATAATTAAGGTAAGCTTGTTCAGTAAAGTCTCGAATAGAAAGTTGTTCTACCCCTTCATCAAAACCCGCATTAAACTCAAGATCGTCTTGTTGTTTTTTCTTTTTCGATCTTGTTTGCTTTTTCTTTTTTGCAGCCATTAAATCTAACCTATATCCACTTTAAACTTTATCATTCAAAAAATATTAAACATTCGTTCGCGGATAGCGAGAGAGTGGAGAACAAGGCAAAAACTAACGAAAAAACGGAATTTACAGGTAGTAAATGAGTATTTTGAGTTGGTTTTTAACGCTGTTATCTGCTCTCTCGCTATTCGCGATTTATACTTCTGCCATATCGCCTTTGGACTCTAACCACCCACGTCGATCTGACGAGCGTTTTTTAGCTAGTAACATATCCATCATTTGATGGGCATCGTCTTTCGAATCAATCGTTAACTGTACTAAACGGCGAGTATCAGGTGACATGGTTGTTTCTCGTAATTGTAATGGATTCATTTCACCCAAACCTTTGAATCGCGTTACACTCACTTTGCCTTTTTTCTTTTCTGCTTCAATACGGTCTAAAATACCTTGTCGCTCTGCATCATCTAAGGCATAAAACATTTCTTTACCGATATCGATACGATACAACGGTGGCATAGCCACATACACATGACCTTCAGCAACTAAACTCGCAAAGTGTCTTAAAAATAAAGCACAAAGTAAGGTCGCAATATGCAAACCATCCGAGTCAGCATCCGCTAAAATTATAACTTTATCGTAACGAAGTCCTTTTAAGTTATCGACGCCGGGGTCAACACCAATTGCAACGGAAATATCATGTACTTCTTGCGATGCAAGCACTTGGGTCGATTCCACTTCCCAAGTATTTAGAATTTTACCTCTAAGCGGCATAATCGCTTGAAACTCTCGGTCACGACCTTGTTTTGCTGAACCACCCGCAGAATCCCCTTCCACTAGGAACAACTCACTACGAGCTGAATCTTGTCCACTGCAATCTGCTAACTTACCTGGTAAAGCCGGCCCTTGCGTGACTTTTTTACGAATAACTTTTTTACCCGCTTTTACGCGACTTTGTGCATTCAAAATAGCAAGTTCAGCTATCTTCTCACCCATTTCAATATGTTTGCTCAGCCATACTGCAAAGGCATCTTTCGTTACACCCGATACAAACGCCGCACATTCACGAGAGGATAGGCGTTCTTTTGTTTGACCGCTAAATTGAGGATCACCCAATTTAACCGATAGAATAAAGTTTACTTTATCCCAAACATCATCTGGACTTAGTTTTAAACCTCGAGGTAATAAATTTCGTAACTCACAAAACTCACGTACCGCATCACTTAAGCCTGTACGTAAACCATTTACATGCGTACCACCTTGCGCAGTAGGGACAAGGTTAACGTAGCTTTCATTCACTAACACGCCAGCTTCAGGTAACCACACTACGGCCCAATCCACAGCTTCACCATTACCTTCTAAACTTCCCATAAAGGGTTCATCAGGTAATGTTTCCGCGCCGTCGATTTCATCAAGTAAATAATCTTTAAGACCATCTTCATAAACCCAAGTTTCTTCTTCGTTAGTTTTTTCTTCGTAAAAACTAACCGTTAAACCAGGACATAAAACAGCCTTAGCGCGTAATACGTGACGTAAATGTTTAATTGAAAAAATAGCAGAATCAAAAAACTTCGCATCTGGCCAGAACCGAATAGTGGTTCCTGTTTCTTTTTTAGGAACTTTACCTATTACTTTAAGATTAGTTTTTTTATCACCATTGGCAAAAGCCATCTTATGATCTTTGCCATCACGTCGAATGCTAACTTCTAATTTTTTTGATAACGCATTAACAACCGAAACACCGACACCATGCAAACCACCTGAAAATTGGTAGTTATCATTTGAAAATTTACCACCAGAATGTAAACGCGTAAGAATAACTTCAACACCCGGTACTTTTTCTTCTGGATGTTTATCAACAGGCATGCCTCGTCCATCATCGGTGACTTCTAATGAGCCATCTTGATAAAGCGTGACATAAATTGTTTTTGCATGACCTGCTAACGCTTCGTCGACACTATTATCGATTACTTCTTGCGCTAAATGATTAGGTCGTTCAGTTGTTGTATACATACCTGGGCGCTTACGCACAGGTTCTAAACCGGTTAATACTTCAATATCACCGGCATTGTAGGATTTTGTTGCCATATTTTCTTATACGCTGTTGATCTTAAAATGGGGCAGCTTATTATATTTTTAGCTTCGTTAATAGCCGCGAACATGTTAATTTTCAAAATATTTACTTTAGCACATAAAAAAGCCAGCGTTTGCTGGCTATTATATACAACTTAAAATGTACCTTAGACTTTGAATTTATTAACAATAGTCTGCAATTGATAAGCAAGATTGGACAATTCTTCACTGGCCGCAGAGATTTGTTGTGAACCCACTTCGGTTTCAGTTGCAACGGAGGAAAGTGTAACAATATTACCGTTAATCTCTTCGGTAACTGCTCCTTGCTGACGTACAGCTTCTGCAATTTGATTATTCATTGAGTAAACTTCAGTAATCGATTCAGAAATCTGACTTAATGACGTATCGGCTTGTGCCGCTTTTTCAACCGTTGAGCCTGCTTGGGTTTTACTATTATCCATTACTGCAACGGCATTTCTCGCACCAGTTTGCAAACGTTCAATCATATCGTGGATTTCTTGGGTAGATTGTTGTGTTCGCGTTGCCAAGCTACGTACTTCATCTGCCACAACGGCAAATCCGCGACCTTGCTCTCCCGCGCGAGCGGCCTCAATAGCCGCATTTAACGCCAATAAATTTGTTTGTTCAGCAATTCCTTGAATCACTTCAACTACCGTACCAATTTGTTCAGTATCGGATTCTAATTGCTTAATCGTTGCTGAAGCACTATCCACTTCAGTTGCCAGGCTATTAATCGCATTCATTGTTTGAGAAACGATAGTGCGGCCTTCAGAAGCTTGTTGATCGGCTTGCTGTGTTCCTGTCGCAGCAGAATCAGCATTATGTGCAACCTCTTGAGCATTACTCGACATTTGTGTCATTGCTGTCGCCACTTGATCAAGCTGTAATTTCTCTTGCGCCACATTATTGCTAGAAGAAAATGCAGTAGCCGATAATTGTTCAGCCGCAGCGGCAAGTTGTGCGGTTGCATCGGTTACGTTTTGAATAGTGCTATGTACCATTTCAATTATGGCATTAAATCCTTTAGATAAATCGGCAATTTCATCATTGCCCTTAACCACTAAGCGTTTCGTTAAATCACCTTCACCCGCTGCAATTTCGTTCATCGCTTCAACGGTTTCATTAATAGGGTTTACTATCATTCGACTTAAGAGCCATGAACTCGCAATACCAACAATAATACCCACAACCAGTAATGCCATAACAATTCCGTTTGCCGCTATAACGCTATCAAGGATGTGCTGGCCACCGGCGGTAACTGCTTCACGTTGTGTTTTAACAAGCTCTTTAATATCTGTTTTAATTGATTTAACTAAAGGACTTATTTCTGTTCGCATTAAGTAAGAGTCTGTACGCCACTTATCACTACTATGAACAGCAATTAACTCTTTAAGACCTTCAACATATTTTGGCCATACCTCGCTAATTTGCTCAATCGCTGTTTCTTCTTCAAAATTTAACTCCGAACCAAAATTAGCTTTAAACTTACTAAGACTATCCGTGAATCCCTGACTATATAAATTTAGATTTGAAACTGAACCTTCTGTACGCAAAGCCATAAAACCACGGTTTGCAATAATTAGATTCATCCAGGTTTGACGAAGCTCAATAACTTTAACTAAAATTTCCTGCCGGTCTTCTGAAACAATCATTTCAGTAAGACTGCCTAAAATAGTCACCGCGCGAGGCCCTAATTTTGCGGCAGCAATGGCTACGGCAGGCTGGTTTTTGTTAAAGTTTTTGGCTAAGACCGCCATTTTATCTCGATAAGCCGCAAATTTTTGAACACGTAAATCGATACGCGCAATCACAGATTTAGTCGCCGCATTTTCCTTAACTTGAGGGAGAGCTTTAATATTTGTAAAAAGTGTATTAATCGTTGCTAAAGATTCATCATACGTTTTTAATTCAGCATCACTACCACTTAACAAATAAAAACCTAATGTAACACTGGCGGTATCAATTGCCGATTCAAGTTCCATTATTTTCAACATCATCGGTTGACTCTCATCAACCATGGAAGTTACTTGCTTGTTAATGGAGATAAAATTAATAATGGCGGTACCAGAAACAATCGCTAAAATTAGCAGCATGAATATCGAAGCAGTCCAAACCTTATGACTTATCCGAAAACCAGAAAATCCAGGAAATTTTTTTAAAATTGATGAAATCATATAAATCGACCTAAAGTATGAATTACTGCTCAAAAAACGAACACTTACATCATATTTAGCGACAATATTGGCATATTCTTTAATAAAAGCAGTCAGAATCCTGAAATTTTGTGCTTCAGATCGGCCTTACCAACAACAAACTGGTTGATTTTTAATCAATTTGGCAGTTTAACACCCAAACGATGCGCAACTTCTTCATAAGCTTCTACAACGCCACCTAATCCCTGGCGAAAACGGTCTTTATCGAGTTTTTCTCTAGTTTCGGCATCCCACAAACGGCATCCATCAGGGCTAAACTCATCACCTAAAAGGAGCTTGCCGTTATAACGGCCATATTCAAGTTTATAATCTACAAGTAGCATGCCTGCATCAGAAAATAATTTTTTAAGGACTTCATTCACTCTCAAAGTAAGCACTTTCATTTGATCTATTTCATCTTGGGTTGCCCATCCAAATGTAATGATATGAGAATCGTTGATCATTGGATCATGTAGGGCATCATTTTTTAAGAAAAATTCAAACGTGGGCGGCACTAAATCCATACCATCTTCAACCCCAAGGCGTCTAACAAGACTACCTGTACTGATATTTCGCACGACACACTCAATAGGTAACATCTCTAAGTGTTTAACAACGGCCTCATCATCAGACAATAGCTCTTCAAAGTGAGTTTCAATGCCTGCACTCTCAAGTTGCTGCATAATAAAAGCATTAAAATAGTTATTAACCAACCCTTTACGATCAAGCTGCTCAATTTTTTCACCATCAAAAGCTGATGTATCATTACGAAAATGCATAATAAGTTTATCTACTTCGGATGATGCATAAACTGTTTTTGCTTTACCTATAAAGCGTTGTTCTTGCCGTGTAATTGATGTCATCGTTATCTACCTGATTTTTAAATCTGCTGCCAAGCTAAACCTTGTTCCTGGTCAGCTATGTTAATCCAACTTTCTTCCCAATCAAGTACAGCACTAAGCGCTTGCTGCGCTAATTCCATTTGATTGTTTTTATCACTTAAATGCATTGCTGCTATGTACTTTAAATTGCTTGTATCAAGCTGCGCTAGAATGTCAGCTGCTTGCTGGTTACTTAAATGGCCTAAATCACCAGCAACACGTTGTTTTAAAGAAAATGGATAGTCACCATTCATTAACATATCACTATCGTGATTGCACTCAAGCAATAAAGCATCACACATCGATAACTGCTCAATAATATGAGGTGTACCTTTACCAACGTCCGTTAATAAACCTAATTTATGTTCGCCATTACTAAAAACATACTGGCAAGGTTCCTTTGCATCATGTGGTACAGGATATGCCTGTATTTCGATAGAACCAATTGTAAATTTTTCTTCCGCATTAATAAAATACTGCCGACTTATATCACCCAACGCCTCGGCTTGTGCGGTGCCTCGAGTTGACCAAATAGGGATGCCATATTTACGAGACAAAGCACCCGCACCGCGAATATGATCTGAATGCTCGTGCGTTAATAAAATAGCCGCTAATTGTTCGGGTTGCTTACCGCATTGTTGCAAACGTGTAACGGTTTCCCGCATTGAAAAACCGCAATCAACCATAATACAGGTGTTTGCAACAGATATAAGGGTTGCATTACCTTTACTACCACTACCAAGTGATGCAAATTCTAATACAGCAGACGATGTCATATAAATTAAATATTCATTTACAGCTAACGTAAATAATCATGTAATTTCTTTAAAATAAAGTAACTCGTTTTACTTACATCTTGTTCGCCAGCTTCATTTTTTATTGAAATAATTGTTTTTGTTTCAACATCATCAACACTGAGCTGGAAAGTTGCTACCTTCAATGTTGATTCTGAGGATGATAAGATTGAAGCAAGCCAGTTTTTATCTTTTCCATCACCCTTAATAAAATCTTCCGTTGTTTTTATATAATAGATACCTTTGCTACGGTTTCTATCTTCAACAATCAAACCCATTCGATCCAAAGCAATACTGATACGACGCCATGTTCGAGGGAATATTTCACTGACTTCAACAGTATAGAATTTTTCAGATTTGTCTTGAATAAGCTTAGCGCGTTCTGATGATTTCCCTAATGCTACGGTTTGTTTAGCATGTGCTTTACCAACACCTTTAAAGACTAAAAAGCGTTGTAACATTTCAGCTTCTAATTCAGGATCAGATTCTCGTGGTAGCCACTTAACACTAAATTCTGCCTCACTCCAGTTGCCATAAGAAACTTCTTTCAAACCTTGATGAGTAATAAATAAACGACTTGTATCGTCATCGCTGCGTTCTATTCTAACTCGATATTTATCCATTAAACCTGTCGAGAAAAGTCCACCCAACATTGATGCGAACCAACCTGTTGGTACATCAAATCGATTTTCTAACCAATTGGTTTCCATGACACCATTCACTGGCTGTTTACGAACAAAACCAAAACCAAGATCTTTAAAAAAGTTACGAGCTTGCCCCCAAATTTCGTCTGGCTTCGATTTTATTTCTAACCAAAATACACTGCCATCACGAACAAAACGAACACCAGATGAAGACAGCGGCAGAACTTTACTAGAAGAACTTGAAGCAGAGTTTGAATACAATGAATAACTCGAACCCGAATCTGAAAGTGAAGGAATACTCATCGCATTGTTTGAATCAGGAGCCACTAAATCTGGAGGGACTTCTAGAGAAGGTTCCGAAGAAGAGGTTTTAGAGGAATAAACGCCTTTATAGCCTTCATCTTTCGAAGGTGTTGATGAACATGCAGATAATCCAAAGATAAAAACACTTAAAAATACGACATTACGACTTTTTTTTACGACTAACATTTCAAACCTACAATTAATTTAGTTATATGCCAGCAGATTGCATGGCTTCTCTTAGAACGCTGTGGTATTGGTCAGATAACACAGTCATCGGTAAACGCTGGCCATGTTTAATTAAATCCATTTCGGCCAACACCCATTTAACAGGAATTGGATTCGCTTCAACAAATAAAGTTTCATGTAAACCAAGCAACGACTTATTATGTTCGGTCGCTGCCAGCACATCACCAGCTAGCGCAGCCGCACACATTTCATGCATTGCTTTCGGTGCAACATTTGCTGTTACCGAAATATCGCCTTTTGCACCTTTCAAAATAGCATCCATCGCCGTGGCATCATCACCACTGTAGACAGCAAAATCACCGTAAAGAGATGTATCGGCACAACGTGAAAGTATATCGACCACACGATCGACATCTCCCGTTGCTTCTTTTATACCAACAATATTTGTAATTGAAGCCAATCTTTGTACGGTTTCAGGTAACATATCAACCGCGGTACGACCGGGAACATTATATAAAATTTGCGGAATATCAACCGCTGCAGCGATTGCTTTAAAATGCTGATACAAACCTTCTTGAGTGGGTTTATTATAATACGGCGTAACAAGTAAGCATGCATCTGCTCCGGCATCCGCAGCACAGCGTGTTAATTGAATCGCTTCCGCCGTAGAGTTAGAGCCGGTTCCAGCTATAATAGGGATACGACCTTTCGCATAACCAATAATCTGCTTTACGACTTTACAATGTTCGGTTTCATCTAAAGTAGCCGATTCACCCGTCGTTCCCATCGCAACAATCGCATCGGTGTCATTACTAATATGGAACTCCACTAAGTTAGCCAAACATTCATCGTCAACACGACCATCTGCAAACATAGGCGTAACCAAGGCAACAATGCTTCCTTGAATTACATTTAAAGACATAATTTACTCCGACATAAACGAAAAAATTCAATCGCACATAGTACTTGTGGGCGCCGATAAACTCAAGTAAAACGACTGACTGTCGCTATTCAAGAAACCCAAAGTTATCGCTTAACGTATTGTTAATTAAGAAGTTATAAAATAACCCCCTATTTCGACCAATACGCAAAAGTACAAAATAAATGATAGTAAATTTGACAGACACAAGTTGTTGACAAAGGCACCCAAAACCCTTCAAATTAGCATATGAATTTAAAAACTAGTAAGCCAGAAACACCCAAAGATACTTCCACTAAAAATTTACTCGTTATATCTGCCCTAGGCCAGGATAAACCTGGCCTCGTTGCAAGCTTAACGGAAGCTATCACCCAGCAACAGTGCAGCATTTGTGAATCACAAATGAGTCTACTAGGCGGTGAATTCGCCATCATTATGCTTATTGAAGGCCAATGGAATAACATAGCAAAACTTGAGCAAACTCTACCAACATTGCAAGAATCGCTTGGCATTACCCTGCAAATTAAGCACACCGAACAGCGAACCAATGCAGCTAATGCTATCCCCTACTGTGTAGAAGTTCTCGCACAAGACAATCCAGGCATCGTTCATCAAGTTACTGAATTTTTTTATAATCGTAAAATTAACATTCACGACTTACAAACAGAAAGTTTTAATGCCGCTCACACCGGAACCAAAATGTTTGCTCTAATGATGACCATAGAAATTCCAATAAGCATGCATATTCCAGGGTTACGTGAAGATTTCCTAGAGTTTAGCGATGAATTGAATCTTGATGCATTAATTGAACCCTTTAAAGGCCACTAACAATCATGCCAAAAGCTGAACTTAATAAAATTGTACCAAAATATAAACTTGCGGCAACAGGTGAACAAGAAATTTCATCAAGCTCTCTTCGAGGGTGTAACGTCGTTATTTATTTTTACCCGAAAGACAATACGCCAGGTTGTACTCGCGAAGGGATTGACTTTCAAGCAAGCCTAGCTAAATTCAAACGACAAAATACAGTTATTCTAGGCGTATCACGTGATAGCGTTAAAACACATGAAAATTTCAGAATCAAACAAGGTTTTAAGTTTGACTTACTGTCAGATAAAGATGAAGTTCTTTGCCAACTTTTCGATGTCATTAAAATGAAAAATATGTACGGTAAAAAAGTACGTGGTATTGAACGCAGTACTTTTTTAATTGATGACAAAGGAAAACTTAAACAAGAGTGGCGAAAAATAAAAGTTGACGGACATGTTGATGAAGTTCTTGCCGCTGTAAAAGCATTAAATAAAGGTTAACTAACTAGGGTCTGTTGATCTTTCAGATGTTAGACTGATTTTGAGATAATTTTAGTTCTGACAAGGCATTTTTTACGTATCAATGCACTCCATTGATAGTAAAAAATAACGCCGGCAGGGCTAAAATTAGCCAAAATCAGGCAATAGATGAAAGATCAACAGACCCTAATACAAAAGGAAATAAGTTGAAACCAACAAAACGCCTGTTTGCTCTTGATTCAAATGTGCTTATGCACGACCCTTCATCTCTCTTCCGCTTTCACGAACATGATATTTTTATACCCATGATGGTATTAGAAGAGCTTGATGCGAATAAAAAGGGTAACTCTGAAGTTGCACGTAACGCACGACAAGCCAGCCGATTTCTGAATGACTTAATTTCCACTCATGGTGAAGAAAACATTACTCAAGGGTTACCGCTAGATTTACATCCGTCTGAAAAGAGTGATTTTATTCACGGCAAAGTGTTTATTCAAACACAAGCTTTCGATTCGAGTCTTCCAGATTATTTACCTAGCCACCTACCTGACAATACCATTTTAAACACCGTAGTAGCCTTGTCTAAAACGTTATCCGATACAGCGCTTACCTTGGTATCAAAAGACATTAATATGCGCATCAAAGCAGCTGTACTCGGTATTCATTCAGAAGAGTACTTTAATGACAAGGTGTTAGAAGATGCCGATCTCTTATACACAGGCTTACATTTATTAGATGATACATTCTGGGAAAAGCATTCTAACGAAATGGATTCTTGGGCTGAAGATGGACATACTTTTTATAAAATAAAAGGGCCCGCAATAAATGACTGGACTACCAATAGCTTTGTTTATAATGACAGTAAACACAATAAAGTGAGTTATCGTGTCGTCTCTATCGAAGATGATAGTGCGGTTATCGAAACAACAAAAGATTACTCAAAGCCGAATAATTCTGTATGGGGCATTAAAGCACGAAACCAAGAACAAAATTTCGCATTAAATCTTTTAATGGATCCTGATATTGATTTTGTATCACTTATGGGTATTGCCGGCACAGGTAAAACACTATTAACACTTGCTGCAGGCTTACACCAAACAATTGAAAAAGAAATTTACAGTGAAATAATCATGACTCGAGTCACCGTGCCGGTAGCCGAAGACATTGGTTTTTTACCGGGAACTGAAGAGGAGAAAATGACTCCTTGGATGGGTGCATTGATGGATAACTTAGAAGTACTCACGCAAATAGATAAAGACACCAGCTCCGGAGGCAGTTCTTGGGCGCGCGCAGCAACAAATGATGTGCTTAGTAAACACATTAAAATTCGCTCTGTTAATTTTATGCGTGGACGAACATTTTTAAATCGCTTCATTATTATTGATGAAGCGCAAAACCTTACACCTAAACAATTAAAGACCCTCATTACCCGTGCAGGCCCGAATACTAAAGTTGTATGTTTAGGCAATGTATCGCAAATCGATACTCCCTATTTAACAGAAACAACCTCTGGACTAACCTACGTTGTGGATCGATTTAAAAACTGGCAACACAGTGGACACATCACTTTAATGCGCGGAGAACGTTCTCGTTTGGCTGATTATTCTTCTGAAGTTTTATAGTAATAAAGGACCTAGCCACTAAGCGGCTCTTCGTTTCCTATTCGTGGCCATGCGGTTAATAAGGCATTAACAAGAGTCGCTAATGGAATAGCAAAGAATACTCCCCAGAAACCCCAAATTCCGCCAAACACTAAAATGCTAACAATAATAGCAACGGGATGAAGATTAACAACTTTCTGAAATAATAGAGGGACAAGAACATTACCATCGAGGGCTTGCACAACAAAATAAGCCATCATTAAATACCAAAAATCGCTGTTAACGCCCCACTGAAAATACGCAATAGCGGCAACAGGTAGTGATACAACCGTCGCGCCAATATAGGGGATCAACACAGATAAGCCGACTAATGCACTTAATAATAAAGCATACTTCAAACCAAAAATAACAAATACTATATACGTAGCAACGCCAACTATTAAAATTTCCCAAACTTTACCGCGTACATAATTACCAATTTGTTGATCAACTTCTTCCCATACACCCGACATTAAATCACGTTGCTTTGGCAAAAATGAGAAACACCATTTGAGTATTGCATCTTTATCTTTTAGAAAAAAGAAAACCAATAAAGGCACTAATATTGCGTAAACAATAACCGTTAAAATTCCCGGTATAGATTCTAGCGTTCCCGTTAATAGTTGTTGGCCAAAACTGGCGATTTCTTTATTCACTTCATCTAATATCTCACGAATTTGGGCATCAGATACATAAGGAACATGTTCTGGAATTTGTAATAAGGCCTGCTGAGCCGCACCTAAATAGGTTGGCACTTCTTTCAAAAATTCTGTTAATTGTGACGACACCAAAGGAACAATGCCACCAAAGAAAAAAATCAAAAATGCTGTAAAGGTACTAAACACTAAAATAACAGCACGAATTCTTTTTGCATTACGTGTCTGCATAAAACGGACAACGCTTTCTAAAAGATAGGCGATAACCAGAGCAGCTAATGCAGGCATTAACATTTCGCCCATATAAATAATAATGGCAAAACCAAAGATAAGAATAAAGGTTAGAACAACCGCTTGTGGGTCCGATAAATAACGGTGAAACCATTCCGATAATGTTTTATACATGGTCTTCCCTTGTTTAAGGTTCTCTAATTCTTCTCAGTGGTTTGTTTCTCTACCAAGGCGGTATAAAATTTTTCAAATAAAACTTCAAGCTCGTCAATAACTTCTGTCGCGTCTTTACCTTGCAAAATATGTTGCGACATTAATCCCGAGGCTTCGTGTAAGAGATCGTCTTTATTCAACATATAATAAGTATCAGATAAACGTCGCATTGCAAGCACAACCGATTCACTATCAGGACGCGCTATTTTTTTTGGTGATAAAATTTCGTTATTAGAAGTGGGATTTTGTGCATAAAGAAAATCGCAAAAATCTAACACGCTTTTTTGCGCTTGTTCGGGCAAAGCTTGATATTGGCTTAAGAGTTTTTTTTCACTTTTGTTCAGGAGTGTATCCCTTTATATAAGAAATGTTAACGGTAACTATTTTACTGATTTACATTTTTACTGGTTTACATTTTTACTGGTGTTCGTTGCAATAATTACGAGCAAAGGTAAGTAACTCATCCATTGCACGTACTCTAAATTTTTGTTTTTGGTGTACAAACGAAAAAGGTCTAGTTAAAGGTGGATCAAGTTTCAAAGCAACTAAGGTCCCTAACTTTAATTCCTTAACAATGGTTGCACTTGATAAAACAGATACTCCCATTCCTGCTTCAACTGCACCTTTGATTGCTTCTAGCGAGCCAAGCTCCATTGATACACTTAAATCAGCATTAGTAATGCCTGCAGCATGCATGCTTTCAATCATTACCTCACGGGTACCCGAGCCCTCTTCACGGCAAATAAAGGGGTATTTAGTAATTTCAGCTAAAGAAACAACATCTTGTTTGGCTAATTTATGAGTAGGAGGAACAATTAAAACAAGTTCGTCCATACGACACTTTTCAACAACCAAATTCTTATTGCTAACTGGTGCTTCGACAACACCAAGGTCGATCATATTGTTTTCAACTTGAGAGACAATACCGTCAGTATTAGCGACTTTTAAACGAATAACTACGTCAGGAAATTTTTCTTTAAAATCACCTAATAATACCGGCAACATATATTCAGCAATCGTGGTGCTGGCACCGAGTATAAGCACACCGCTAATATCACCGGTTAATTCACGAACAGTATTATCCATTTCTGCATAAAGCTGAAATATTTTACCTGCACTTTCATAAACGCGGTGCCCTGCATCGGTTAGGCTAATACGGTTATGTGTTCGATCAAACAAACGCGTATTAAACTGTTCTTCCAGTTGGCGAACCTGAAACGTCACCGCTGGTTGAGTCATGTGTAATTCATCAGCTGCTTTTGTAAAGCTCAGCAAACGCGCAACTGTGTGAAAGACTTGAAGACGACGATCAGCCATGATTTGATTCCCGTACTATTGATTGTTTCTATAACGACATTGAGAAAATTTAATACGGCATATTAGCAAGGATTAACACAAACAGGAAGGGCGTAGCCTAAACCCAGCTGGGTACATTGCCTACAAATTAGGTATTTTACGGTTAGATCGAGCTTAATTCTTAGATATTGCTTCTTCGAACTGACGAATCATATAATGAGTATTAGAAGCCAGTGAGGTTAAATTTTGGCTTGTATTCAACATGTCGTTTGCTGCTGTATCTGTCGAATGGGAAATCTGATGATATTTTGCGATCGTTTTATCAATCACACTTTGTTCCTTGCCGTATCGGCAAATTGATGTTGCAAGGTACAGAAAATGCTAACATCACAGCATAAAAGTTAATTCTAAAGATTAAGGTTTAAAATATGGCGCAATATATTTATACAATGAACCAAGTTGGTAAAATCGTTCCACCAAAACGAAAAATACTTGAAGATATTTCTCTGTCTTTTTTTCCGGGCGCAAAAATTGGAGTGTTGGGTTTAAATGGCTCTGGTAAGTCTTCACTACTACGTATCATGGCTGGAATTGATAAAGAGTTTGAGGGTGAGGCACGCCCTCAAGCCGGTATCAACGTCGGCTACTTACCGCAAGAGCCTGAACTTAATCCAGAAAAAGATGTGCGCGGTAATGTTGAGGAAGGTGTACAAGAAATTATCGATAAGTTAAATGAGTTTAACGATATCAGCATGAAGTTTGCCGACCCCATGTCTGATGATGAAATGAATGATTTGCTAGCCAAACAGGCTAAATTACAAGATGCCATTGATGCTGCTGGTGCTTGGGAATTAGACAGAAAACTCGATATTGCAGCCGATGCCCTTCGCCTTCCCGCTTGGGATGCAGACGTTACCACCTTGTCTGGTGGTGAGCGCCGCCGTGTCGCATTATGTCGATTGCTATTATCTAACCCTGACATGTTATTGCTCGATGAGCCCACTAACCATTTGGACGCTGAATCTGTTGCTTGGCTAGAACGATTCTTACATGATTTTACTGGCACCGTCGTGGCTGTTACGCATGATCGTTACTTTCTTGATAATGTTGCCGGTTGGATCTTAGAACTTGATCGAGGCCACGGCATTCCGTGGGAAGGAAATTATTCTTCTTGGTTAGAACAAAAAGAAGCGCGTTTAGAAACGGAGAAGAAACAAGAATCTGCTCGTGCTAAAGCGATGAAAGCCGAATTAGAGTGGGTAAAAACAGCCCCTAAAGGCCGACATGCAAAAAGTAAATCGCGTTTAGCTCGATTTGAAGAATTATCATCAAAAGAATATCAGCAACGCAGTGAAACACATGATCTATATATTCCACCCGGACCTCGATTAGGTGACCTTGTCGTTGAAGCAAAAGATATCTCTAAAGCCTTTGGCGACAAACTATTATTTGAAAATCTGAGCTTTAGTTTACCTAAGGGTGGCATCGTCGGTATTATTGGTCCGAATGGCGCGGGTAAAACCACTTTGTTTAAAATGTTTTCTGGTGAAGAAAAACCCGATAGTGGCGAATTACGAATTGGGGAAACAGTCCAAGTTGCATACGTCGATCAATCTCGAGACTCGCTCGATGGTAGTAAAACAGCATGGGAAGAAATTTCTGATGGCGCGGATAATATAACAATAGGGACTTACGTTGTTCCTTCACGTACTTATGTTGGGCGATTTAATTTTAAGGGCAGTGACCAACAGAAACGTGTTGCGGATTTATCTGGTGGTGAACGCAATCGTGTACATTTAGCAAAATTGCTGCGTAGCGGTGGTAATGTTTTATTACTCGATGAACCGACCAATGATTTGGATATCGAGACTCTTCGCGCATTAGAAGAAGCGATTCTCGACTTTCCAGGTTCTGCCGTTGTCATCTCACATGACCGTTGGTTTTTAGACAGAATCGCCACACACATCCTTGCGTATGAAGGCGACTCTAAGGTGGTTTGGTTTGAAGGCAATTATGCTGATTATGAAGCCGACCGTAAACGCCGACTCGGTGATGCCTATAAACAGCCTCACCGCATTAAGTACAAAAAAATGGATGCCTAAACTAAGGCTTAACCCGAAAATAAAGTCAGGAGTTAGCCGACCATTTTTTGTACTGCACCCAATACATTTGCACCGTTAAGTAGATAATTTAGCACTATTAGCTTTTAAACTATTATTGGCCGTAACCCCCCACCGTAATGAGAAGTACAGCAAGAAGTCCAAAACTAATCCAGATTTTATTACGTATACTAATTGTTGACATTGAAATTCCACCTAAGAGTAATTAACCAACACAAATATACTCATAGCTTTTCCAATGTTTGGCTATGAAATTTGTTGTCTGAAGAGGTTATCGACAAAAAGTAGATTTTCTGAAGAAAAAAATTATTTCGTTTTGATAAATGCAAGCATAGAAGAAGCGTTCTAAGCACATGAAAATATTGAATAATATAACTGTATCGCCAAACCCATCTTATTAGGTTTAAGCTGGTTTTTTGAATATTTCAGCCACAACAGTACTATTATGAATGATTAAGCTAGCCTAACGGTAACGCCAGCTCACTGGTGAGTAGGTGTTTTGAATGTGGCTTAGATCATCATTTTCTAACTCATCGAATGGACCTTTTCCATCATTTGGTTCATCAGCAGGCAGAATATTCATCATGTACCAAACATCCATATCAAACTCATCGACATCACCATCATAGTATTGAATTTCTATTGCATCCAAGTCCCACGCAACAACTTCAAAAACGCGTTGGTCATCATCCTGATACCACTGTCCTACAGTTGGTTCAAACGGTGTGCTCATTGCTCTTATCCTCATTTAAGTATTAAAGGTACAACCTTCATCAGTAACACTAGCACTCTTTATTGGAGCATGCATGGTGAAAATAATCAGCCAATAATGTGACACTTGAGCCTTTAATTTAAGAGCAATTCATAACTTTATGAGTTTTCAATAAAAAAATGCTCCATAAAAATGGAGCATTTCTTGCTTAGTAAAAATTTTTTTTAATTTAAACTAGCAGGTGACGAAGGTTCAATCATCTTGCTACCTTCAGTGTTGATTTTCTCTTCATTCATGTGATTTTTTGAGCCCTTCATTTCATCAACAGTAGAAGAATTACTGCTCGTTTGTTCTTCTAAAAGATCATTCGTTGGTTCATTAAAAGCAATTATTTCTTCAGAAATAATTTCATTAGCGCCATTTACAACAGATACTTTCCAATCACCTGACCAACCGGGCGTAAAGCTTTTCTTTGACCAAACACGCCAGCGTGGGCCACGTACTTTAAAATCAACTTCCGCTACTACTTTACCTTTAAACTCCCATCGATGTTTAGCTGTCTGTCCTGACATATCTCTAAGTTCAGTAAAATAAAATACATCGTTTGTTTTCTCAGGGACTTGTTTAATTTTGTCGACAGGCTCACGGTCGTCAATCAATGTCGTAAAAATTGAACGAGCAACTGTACCGCGTGAAAAGCCAGCCATCTCGGTCGGAGGTGCTGCTGAGTCAGATTTTGAGGGTTTACTTGTCGGTGTACTTGCAGGTGTGCTTACTGGCTCTTCATTTATATTTTCTACATTTGAATTAGGGTCAGACAAATTATTGTTAATAGCGGGTTCAGAATTTGACAGTGAATCTGCTGAACTTGCTAATGATAAAAACATAAGTCCTGCGGCACCAAGTAACCACTGTTTGTAAGTCGTTTTCATATTGCTTCCTCTCAATGATGAATAAACGAATAAGAATACTCCTAACAAACAACATAGTTGTGATAACAATCACATTGTGACTAAATACAAGGCAAATTCTAAGCTTGCGCTAGTAAATATTCCTCAATATTTTGAATAACACCATCAATTAAACGTTGACGAGATTTCTGACTTGCCCAAGCGATGTGGGGTGTGATGATTAAATTATCCATGAGACTATTTATTAAGGCGTGATCTTTAGTTGGGGGTTCTTGTTCCAAGACATCAAGCCCTGCACCCGCAATCTGTTTGTTTTTTAAAGCGACCAATAAATCTGCCTCATTCACAATGCCACCTCTCGCGGTATTGATTAATAATGCTGTTGGTTTCATTTGAGAAAATTCAACGCGAGTAATCATGTTATTCGTTTTCTCTGTTAGAGGGCAATGCAAACTAACGATATCGGATTTATTTAATAACTCATTTAAAGGCATCCGGTGTTCGGTGAAGCCATTACTTTTTTCAAATGATTCCGCAATCACCACGTTCATGCCAAATCCGCGAGCAACCTTTGCAACGCCTTTCCCTAACTCACCATAACCAATGATGCCTAGTGTTTGTGTCGATAAATCTGAAACGGGATAATCAAGTAAACAAAAGAATTCACTCTCACTCCATCGATACTGCTTTATGGCTGCTTGGTATCGGTTTAGGTTTGTATTTAATGCCGTAATTAACATAAAAACATGTTGAACAACTGAGGAAGTTGCATAACCTGTAACATTACAAACTTTTATTGAATGCTCTTCTGCAGCATGTAAATCAACATTATTCATTCCGGTTGCCGAAATGCAGATTAATTTTAATTTTTTAGCCTCTAAGATAATCTCTGAATCAAGAACCACTTTATTAGTAATAATAATTTCAGCCTGAGCCACACGTTCTTTTACCTTATTAGGCTGAGTATTTTCATATGTTTCAATATCAAGATTTAGCGATTCTAATCTTGATAGATCAATATCACCACAATCAAAACTTGCTTTATCGAGTATAACTAATCGCATATTAATCCCTGTAATAATGGCACATCGTATTTACAAATGATTGCATATAAAAGACGCTAACAGTAGAATAATACGTTATGTCATCTCAAAATAAAAACACTCCACCGTCAGAATTTAATCATATTCAACCTTTTAAAACAGGTGTTTTACTTTTAAATTTAGGCACGCCAGATTCACCGACAGTATCGGCTGTACGACGTTACTTAGATGAATTTTTAAGTGACCCTCGCGTTATCGATAAACCACGTTGGCTTTGGTGGTTCATTCTACACGGTATTATATTACGCTTGCGTCCACGCCGCTCAGCGCATGCTTATCAACAAGTTTGGACTGAGCAAGGTTCTCCTTTGCTCACTATCAGTCAAAGTCAGGCAGACAAATTACAAGCTCAATTCAATACAAAGTTTCCACATGTTTTGGTTGAACTTGGTATGCGATATGGATCACCGTCGATTGATAACGCATTAAAAAAATTCAAAGATAAAAATATAAACAACCTTATTATTTTACCTTTGTATCCTCAATATTCTGCTACAACGACTGCGTCGACCTTTGATGCTGTCGCCAAGGCTTTTAAAAAATGGCGACGTTTACCAAGCCTTCATTTCGTTAGTCATTACCACGATAAACCTGAATATATTAAAACGTTAGCAAACTCAATTCGAGAAACATGGAAAACTGAAGGCCAAGCTGAAAAATTATTATTCTCTTTTCACGGACTTCCTAAAAGTTATTTAGCAGCAGGCGACCCCTATTTTTGTGAATGCCAAAAGACAGCCCGTTTATTAGCTGAAGAACTAGAGTTAGATCAAGAGCAGTGGCTGATTACCTTCCAATCACGTGTTGGACTTGAACAATGGTTAACGCCATATACTGATAAAACACTTATTGAACTCGCATCTAAAGGCATAAAAAACATTCAGGTAGCCTGCCCAGGTTTTTCAGCAGATTGCCTCGAAACACTTGAAGAAATTAACATGGAAAATCGAGATATATTTATAAAAGCAGGTGGAGAGCAGTATCACTATATTCCTGCTCTCAATGATACGCCAGAGCATATAAATATGATCGCGTCTTTGATAGAGCCCCAAATTAAATTGTGGCAAGAAGAACAAGTAGCTACTGATTTAGAGTTAACACAAAAACGTGCTAACGAAATTACTTGGTAAGATATACCTGAAAACTAAGCAAAAAAAAACGCCAACCTAAAGGTTGGCGTTTTTTTGTTCACAACTTAACGATTAGCTAGTTGCACCCAAATAATCTTTCATACCTGGATTAGACTGCATGCCAACAATATTAGGTGTATTAAATTTGCCAATTTTCGCAACTTTTTCATCACGTAAATATTCAGCAACAACATCCCAAATTGGTGCACCCGGTGCTTTCGAACCAACTGTTGCCCAGCCTGATACGGTGTATTTCTTATCCGCTTCAATAACAGTACCGTCATCTAAGCGCATTTCAGTAATACGTTTACCAATATTTTTATGCGGGTCAATCGTATAGTCTAAACCACCTACACGTACCATATCACCACCTTGTTGATAGTATGGGTCTGTATTAAAGATGTTATCCGCAACGTCTTCTAAAATAAGTTTAAGTTCAGAACCGGCCATTTCGCGGACATAGGTTTCAGGATACGTTAAGCACGTTTGATCCATAACATTATCCATTGTAATAACCTGCCCTTCAGGAACAGTTGTTCCCCAACGGAAACCAGGAGACAATGAAACTTGTGCACCCTTAACAACACGCAACGCATCACAGATGATTTGATCGAAGGTTCCATTAAAGTTACCACGTCGATACATAGTTGATTCGGCAACCGCTAACTCTTCAGTTAACGTTTTAAGATACGGCTTGCGCACACTATCAATGTAGTCTTGCATCTCTTTATCAGCTTCTAGCATTTTAGAGAATACAGGCAATAAACGGTAACGGAAATCTTGTACTTTACCGTTCTTAACATCGAACTGCATAACACCTAAGAATTTACCATTTGAACCCGCATTAGTAACAAGCGTTTTACCCGTTTTATTACTAACAACCGTTGGTTGTGGAATACCGTCATGCGTATGGCCACCAAAGATTGCATCAATACCGGTTACTTGCGATGCCATTTTCAAATCAACATCCATACCGTTATGAGAAATAACAATAACTAGATCTGGTTTCTCTTTTGCTCGAACCAAATCAACAGTATTTTGCATTTCTGTTTCACGAATACCAAACGTCCAATCAGGAATAAAACGTTGTGGATTTGCAATTGGCGTGTAAGGGAAAGCCTGACCTATTACTGCTACACGTACACCGCCTAAATCTTTCATTGTATAAGGCTTAAATGCACGACCGGTTGTTTCGTTAAAACCTTCATAATCTTCAAATTTATAATCAAACGAAGCATCGTCTTTTACAAAAACGTTTTGGCAAACAAAGTCACCATTAAAATCTTTTACATTTTTAATGATTTCAGTATCTTGGTAAGTAAATTCCCAATGCCCTGTCATGACATCTACGCCAAGTAGATTACAGGCGCCGACCATATCTTGACCACGTGTCCAATAAGCCGTACCTGAACCTTGCCATGTATCACCACCGTCAATTAACAGTGATGGACCCATCTCAGCACGTAGTTTTTTAACCAAGGTACGTAGATGTGCAAAACCGCCCACAGCACCGTATTTCTTTACTGCCTTATCGTAACCAAGGTAAGTAAAGGCATGCGCCTCGAGGGTATCGGGTTTAATGTTAAAATGGTTTAAAAGCTTGTCGCCAACTAAGTGCGGTGGTTGACCAAGGTTGCCACCAATACCAATGTTTACATTGGGTTCGCGGAAATAAATTGGATTAAGTTGGGCGTGACAATCAGTAAAGTGCATAATTGTGGCATTACCAAACTTAGGTATATTGTAAATATCTTCGGGAGTTTTGCCAGCTGAGCCAGATTTGCTTTCTGAATCAGATTTACTGCAACCTGGTACCATACCTGCTGCTGCTGCCATACCCATTACTTGAATAAATTCGCGACGATTAATCGACATTTGGTTCTCCTCTACGGTCTTTCGCGTAGTTAACTTACCTGCTTATAATTCAGGTTTCTATACAAAATAAACTGCAAGTATGCCATAGCCGCGCAGCTTAAAAAACTCCCAATTTTACTTAGGAATATTGATAAAAAGTCAGGTAATGAACAATCAATAAATTGCTATTAATTAATTTTGCACAAAAACACTACTTCTTTATATTTCATGCGATTATAGCTATCAGTACACAAAAAGCCAGAGATTATAGATAGCAAAAATGCACCAGAACAAAGGATATGCAATTTGCAATAAGCGAGATAAATAAGTAGATGCTAATATTCAAGAAAGTATTAGGTAGAGTTAGCGTTTAACGTAGTAAAATAGTTTCGTAACTTGGCATTTTTCCAAATTCTAACGAACATGAGTGCAAGAAAAATAACTGCATACAATACTGGCCACCAAAGATCTGCCTTAACGAGCATAAAATAATGTATCAGTACTAAAATGCCAATAAGATAGACCAATTGGTGCAACTTTTTCCAGTATCGGCCAACACGACGTTTCATACTATTTATTGATGTAATCGCTAATGGCAATAAAATAAACCATGACAACATCCCCACAGTGATAAAAGGGCGTTTCACTATATCGATCCATATTTCTTCCCAATCAAAGAACTGATCAAACCATAAGTAGGTCATTAGATGAATCGATGCATAGAAAAATACAAACAATCCCAGCATACGACGAAATTTAAGTGGCCAACTCTTCTTTAAGACAATTTTTAATGGTGTGAGAGATAATGTAATAAGTAAAAATCGAAGTGTCCACTCGCCACTCTGACGCGTTAACGCTTCAAAGGGATTCGCCCCCAAGTCATCAATATAGAGTTTATAGAACAATAAACTAATCGGGACGAGGCATAGCGTAAAAACAACAGTTTTAAATAAACGCATAGTATTAACTTAAAAGTATTTCTTTAAATCCATACCTTTATACAAATGCGCGACTTGATCTGCATAACCATTATACATCAACGTTTTACGCTTAAAGAATTCGCCAATACGACGTTCTTTACGTTGACTCCAACGAGGATGGGAGACGTCTGGATTTACGTTTGAATAAAAACCATATTCACTAGAAGCAGCACGCGTCCAACTACTTACCGGTTGTTGTTCTGTGAAGCGTAAATTCGTAATAGACTTTATACTTTTAAAACCATATTTCCACGGCACAACCAAACGGATAGGGGCGCCATTTTGGTTAGGTAAAACCTCACCATAAAGCCCTACCGCTAAAAAAACGAGAGGATTCATTGCTTCATCTATTCGTAAACCTTCGACATAAGGCCAGTCCAAAACACCTCGTTTTTGCCCTTTCATCTCTTCAGGCCGATACAATGTTGAGAACTCAATATATTTAGCTTTTGAATTTGGTTGTACTTTTTTAATTAAATCAGCAAGAGGAAAACCTAACCAAGGAACCACCATCGACCAGCGTTCCACACAGCGTAAACGATAGATCCTTTCTTCTAGTGCATTCTCATTGAGGATATCTTCCAAATGATATGTTGCTGGTTTTGCAACATGGCCTTCAACTTTTATCGTCCAATCATTTGTTGTCAACGCATTCGCATTTTCAGCAGGAGCTGACTTACTCGTACCAAATTCATAAAAATTATTATACGTAGTAATATCTTTATATTTGGTTAATTCTTCTTCAATAGTATAGTTAGCATTTTTACTATGCTTTAGTGGTTTCAATCCATAACCACTAGTTACTTTCGACAAAGCATTTGCAGAATAAGTGGTTAATAAACCAGATGTAGCCAAACCTAAACCTGCATTTATTGATGATTTTAAAAATGTTCGACGCTGCTCATAAACATCTTTAGGGGTTATTTCTGATGATTTAATGTTGACTGTTTTTTTCAGTAACATAAAGTGATTGCTCCAAAATTATAACGACAAGTACTTACGTAATAGCTTAATGTTCTTAATAACCTTAGTACAATAGACAATTAAAAAGTTCGCCAGAAACAAAAATTCTTATCTAATTAATTAAGCAAATTCTAGAAGAGCTCTGGCTATTCGAGCTCTTTAGCTTTATTATCATTGACTTAAGGCAATTAATACTAAATCTTAAATATCACAATTCTATAACGAAAAATGAAATGACTGAAAAAAAAATCAACTCCACGCTCATACAAAAAAGTAAAGCTAAAAGCGAAATGCGTCAGTTTGAAATATTTAATGATAAATACATACAAGTAACAACCGATAACCTTGTTGAAGAAAAGTCGTTTAACCTTAATCTAGGTTTGTTAGAACCGTGGCCTGTACGTCATCGTAAAATTTCAATAGCCTGGTTGTCAGCTGTCATTTACTTCGCACTATGCACTGTTATTTATGTCTATTATTTGGTGACATATATCGATGGCAATTTACTTGGCAAGCTTACGCCGTTGATTGTAGTATTTTTATTGTTAACCCTTGCATCTCTGGTTATGTTTTATTATCGCTCACCTAATGTAACTGAATTTAGAAGTCGCTATGCAGGTTGCGTATTAATTCGCTTTCTATACAACAAACCAAATGCAACTATCTTCGAGAACTTTATTAATGAACTGCGAGCACGTATTTTAACTGCAAGCCAAAATATCAAAATGGATAAACGGCGGATGTTAGTTATTGAGCTTAAAGAATTAGATAGGTTAAAAAAAGAAGGGATAATAGATGTTAATATGTTACAAAAAGCGCATGACCGCGTTTCAAGTTTAAATTTCACGCCTTAAAAATTTAATCAACCGTCAAAACAAACTTCAACGTAAAACGTTCCCGACTCACTGCTAAAAGGCATTAGTATGTTCGGCCCTTGCCCTTTATGAATAACTTCATGGTCTTTACCCGTTACAACGACAGGTGTCGCCATCCCAATATCATATCCATTTTCTTCGAGTAATCCTTTTGCGCCACCAACAATCATATTAGTTAACTCACCCACCAAATCCGTAACGGTGTCATTTATTTCGGTTACGGTTTCACCTAACATTTTATTCACGATTGAAAAAACAACATCAGCAGGAAAAGTAATCGCCATTGAACCGTTGATAGTATCTGTCGTCATCCCAATAATGCCCGATACATCACCTCGTGACTTATTGCCCTCTTTAATGCTTGGTTTACCGGGAGATACCTCTAACATGGCCATTGTTGATAAAACATTGGCAACCGAGGTTAAAAATGGATTGATGACATCTGCTTTCATATTAGCCCTAAAATTATCGTTAATCTCATGGTTTTATCGGCTAACAGTCAAAATGATTTAGCCGAAATACTATTTTATTTGGCTGGAAATTAAGAATTTTAGTGCTAGAGGGACACAATACTTACATGCGAGCCGCTTAGGCTCACATGTAAGTTATATCTAGTAAATGCTAGTGATGACGACTTAATTTAAAGCGCCCATTTTATGCTGCAGATACTTTTTTAATATCTTTAGTAAAAACGAGTTCTTCACCTTCTTGTGTAAGTTTAACCGTATCACCGCCAACGAAATCACCTGATAAAATCGCTTGTGCCAACGGATTTTCAACGAGTTGCTGAATCGTTCGTTTCAATGGCCGTGCACCGTATACAGGGTCAAATCCTGCCATACCTAATTTATCAAGTGCTTGCTCAGTAATATCTAGCTCAATTTGTTGCTCAGCTAATCGCGCGGCTAAAATATCAATTTGGATACGAGCAATCGCACGAATCTGTTTTTGTTGTAAAGGATGGAATACGACTGAATCATCAACACGATTTATGAATTCAGGTCTGAAGTGCTGACCAACTTCTTCCATTACCGCACTTTTAATATCAGCGTAACTTACAGCTTCGTCGTTATTATTAAGAATAAGTTCCTGAATTTGCTGTGAACCTAAATTCGATGTCATCACAATAACAGTATTTCGGAAGTCCACCGTTCGGCCTTGACCATCGGTTAAGCGACCATCATCAAGTACTTGCAGTAATATATTAAACACATCGGGGTGTGCTTTTTCGACTTCGTCAAGAAGCACAACGGAATAAGGCTTGCGTCGAACGGCTTCAGTTAAATAACCACCTTCTTCATAACCAACATAACCTGGTGGCGCACCAACTAAACGTGCAACAGAATGTTTTTCCATAAACTCAGACATATCGATACGCACCATCGCATCTTCTGAATCAAATAAGAATTCTGCTAATGCTTTTGTTAGTTCTGTTTTACCCACACCCGTTGGCCCTAAAAATAAAAACGAACCATTAGGTCGATTCGGATCAGATAAACCTGCTCGAGAACGTCGAATTGCATCAGAAACAGATTTTACCGCTTCAGACTGACCGATTACGCGAGAGTGTAATTCATCTTCCATACGTAGTAATTTATCACGTTCACCTTCAAGCATTTTTGTAACAGGAATGCCTGTCCACTTTGAAACAACTTCAGCAATTTCTTCTTCCGTTACCGAGTTTCTTAACAAAGTAGTCTCTTGCATTTCAGCTTGTGCGGCCATGTCGAGTTGTTTTTCTAACTCAGGTATTTTTCCATATTGTAATTCTGACATGCGCGTTAAATCACCGGCACGTTTTGCCGCATCTGAATCCAAGCGTGCACGCTCAAGCTGTTCTTTAATATGTTGAGAACCTTGCAGAGCGGCTTTTTCTGCAACCCAAATTTCTTCAAACTCAGAATATTCTTTTTCTAAACTAGAAATATCTTGTTCTAACTTATCTAATCGTAATTGTGACGCTTTATCTTTTTCTTTGGACAAGGCTTCACGTTCAATTTTTAATTGAATAATTTTTCTATCGAGTTTATCCATTGCTTCTGGCTTCGAATCAATTTCCATTCTAATACGACTCGCCGCTTCATCGATTAAATCAATGGCTTTATCAGGAAGCTGTCGATCTGAAATGTAACGATGTGATAAAGTCGCTGCTGAAACAATAGCAGGGTCGCTAATATCAACACCATGATGTACTTCGTATTTCTCTTTCAAACCTCTAAGTATCGCAATAGTGTCCTCTACTGAAGGTTCCTCAATAAGGACTTTTTGAAAGCGGCGCTCAAGTGCGGCATCTTTTTCAATGTATTGTCGGTACTCGTCTAAAGTTGTTGCACCAATGCAATGTAACTCACCACGGGCGAGCGCCGGCTTTAACATATTACCTGCATCCATTGCACCTTCGGCTTTACCAGCGCCGACCATGGTATGAATTTCATCAATAAATAAAATGACCTGACCTTCTTGTTTCGCAAGATCATTTAATACGGCTTTTAACCGTTCCTCAAAGTCACCACGAAATTTCGCACCGGCTAATAAGGCACCTAAATCTAGAGATAAAACCCGTTTGTTTTTCATTCCTTCAGGAACTTCACCATTGATAATCCGCAATGCAAGCCCTTCTGCAATAGCCGTTTTACCCACTCCAGGCTCACCAATAAGAACAGGATTATTTTTTGTACGTCGTTGTAGTACTTGTATGGCACGGCGAATTTCGTCATCACGACCAATAACAGGATCAAGCTTGCCTTGCTCGGCACGCTCGGTTAAATCAATGGTATATTTTTCGAGTGCCTGACGTTGCTCTTCAGCATTTGGATCATCAATAGTCTGACCACCACGTACTTGGTCAATCGCTTGTTCAAGTGTTTGCTTGTTAGCTCCTGCTTTCTTAAACAATTCACCTATGGCACTTGAGTCATCCACGCAAGCCAATACAAAAAGTTCACTAGCAATGTATTGATCTTTTCGTTGTTGTGCGATTTTATCGGTTAAATTTAAAAGACGAGATAAATCATTTGATAGATGTACTTCACCCGTAGCATCACCAATGGTGGGTAAGCTATCCAATGCTTCGCCAAGTTGCGACCGCAACAAATTAATATTAACACCGCTTTGCATTAACAAATGGCGAACACTGCCACCTTCTTGGTCAATCAGTGCAGTAACTAAATGCGCAGGTTCTATATAGGCATGGTCACGCCCAACTGCTAGGCTTTGTGCATCGGCAATTGCAATTTGAAATTTGCTTGTTAATTTATCCATTCTCATCAGTGAAAACCTCTAACCTACTAAATTAATTTTAAAAAATGTTTGTCTTACATTTAATAAGGTCAATTGAGACAATTTCAAGTCTGTAAAAATAATTAACAATCAAAAAAAGTGAAAAAACTAAAGTTTAATCTAACGAAAATTTCACGTCTGGATAAGGATACAAGCTATCAAGCGGCAAACTCGTCCCCGGATTCAACACTAAGCGTACATGCTCACGTTTAAATTCACGCGCATGTCGCAAACCACATGAGTGCGCCAACACATCCACCTCATGATTGACCCAATGTGCATACTGTTCAACTCGCGTTGCTTTATCTGAAACAACTAAGCCTCGTTGCATGTGTTTATTATGCGTTGTAATGCCCGTTGGACAGGTATCCATATGGCATTGCATGGATTGAATACAGCCTAAAGAAAACATAAAACCACGTGCACTAACAATAAAATCCGCCCCCATACAAAGTGCCCACGCAACCTTAGCTGAGTGAACAAGTTTGCCAGAGGCAATAACTTTAATGCGGTCTTTTAAGTCATATTCAATTAAAGTATCAACCAAAATAGGGAGTGATTCATTTAAAGGTAACCCAACATGGTCGGCTAGTAGTTGTGGTGCTGCCCCGGTTCCCCCATCACCACCATCAACCGTGATAAAATCAGGCGCATAATCACGTCCTCGTCGATGAACAGCTTCACAGATATCACGTACCGGTTGCTCAGAACCTATCACCGCCTTATAACCGACCGGCCGGCCAGTCACATCTCGAATGTGGTTAATCATATCCAACAAATCATCAGGTGATTTAATTTCTTTATGTCTATTTGGGCTGCTTGATACCATGCCAATAGGAATACCTCGAATCTCAGCAATCTCTTTCGTTACTTTCGCCGCCGGTAAAACACCACCTCGCCCAGGCTTTGCTCCTTGTGACATTTTAATCTCAAACGCCTTCACATGTTTGCCAACCTCGCGCAATCTCTCATCACTTAATTGACCATGTTCATCTCTTACACCATATTTAGCAGTGCCAACTTGGAAAATAATGTCGCAATCACCTTCTAAGTGATACGGCGATAAACCACCCTCACCGGTATTCATCCAAATACCACTTTGACTGGCACCTTTCGATAATGCTCTTACCGCAGCAGATGAAATTGCGCCGTAACTCATGCCCGAGATATTAAAGAGAGATTTAGCTTCAAAGGGTTTTTCGCATTGTTCGCCAATAATAACAGAGGGGATGGGAGTGTATTCCTCTTCTAATAAAGGATAGGCAGCGGAAACAAATATAACCGAGCCGGTTTCTTTTAAATCGTTTGTTGAACCAAAACCCAGTAAGCCGCCTAAACCTTTTGACGTACGGTAGACCCACGCACGTGTGGCACGGTTAAAAGGCATTTCTTGACGATCATGCGAAAAAAAGTACTGCCGAAAATATTCACCCAGTTTTTCAAAGCGATACCGCATCCTTCCAATAATCGGGAAATTACGACGTACTGTATGCGTTGTTTGGGTAATATCCTGGATGTACATGACGACGAGCCAAAGTACGACACTTCCAAAAATAACCAGAGCTAATGCCCAGCCCCAATGTGCTAACCAATCCATGTTCCACTCCTGTGACAATATATTGTTGGTTTTTCAACCTTTTATGTCGGCCAGAGTAGAAATTAGTTTAATTTTAGAGAGGGAGGACTAACTGAAAATGTGAGAGTAAAGCTAATGTAATTGCGAATGTGCCAAATAGATAATCACGACACCGGCACAAATTAGCAGCATTTGCTGAATACCGACCGATAACTGCGTGCGTTTATGTAAACCGGGAATTAAATCCGCTACCGCAATATAAATAAAGCTCGAAGCCGCTATTGCCAATACATAGGGTAAATAGGCTTCTAAATTCGACAGGCTGTAATAAGCTAACAATGCACCAACAACCGTTGCAAGGCTAGCAAAAACATTAAATATCAATGCCTTACGCCGTGAAAAACCACTATTAAGCAATACAGCAAAGTCACCCACTTCTTGCGGTATTTCGTGTGTCGCGACTGCTAGGCTGGTGACAATACCGAGATGAATGTCGGTCATAAATGCCGCAGCTATTAATACACCGTCTATAAAATTATGAATTCCATCACCGATAAGTATCAAGGTACCCGCAGCTTTATCTGAATGATCTAAGTGCTCGGGATGAGCTTCACAGTGATCCGAGTGACAATGCCGCCAAATCACTAACTTTTCCATCACAAAAAAAGCAAGCAAACCTAACAAAATGGTCATCCCTAAATGGTGTACATCTAGTTTATGGGCGCCTTCAAGGCTATGAGGAATTAGAGCAAGAAAAGCCGCACCTAACAAAGCGCCGATAGCAAAACTCACTAAATGTGGGATCAACCGAGAGCGAAAGTTTTCGGGCAAGATTAAAAAGGTTGAAGCCGCGATAACGCTCAACAAACCACCTAACAAACTAAATAAAATGATCCAGACTAATAAACTCATGCGTTAAAAATATCACTCAGTTGAAAAAATAAGAAAGCGAGGTATTTTAACGGATTTTGAGAGAGATTATCGAATTATTATCTGAAGAATTAATTATGTCTTATCTTCTTTTCTATCCTTAGAAATGCTCTTTATATAATGAATCTATTTATTATTAAGTGTTTGCTTGATGATTGTAAATAATTTTTCTAAATCAATCGGCTTTCCAAGGTAGTCTATAAATCCTGCCTCTTTACCTTTCGTTATATCATCAGGCATTGTATTCGCACTAACCGCCACTACAGGAATATTTTTCGTATTTTTATTTTTTCTCAAATGCGCTAAAACTTCATAGCCATCCATGTCAGGCATTTTAATATCTAACAAGATTAAATCAGGCCGATGCTCATTTGCCATTTCTACTCCCACATCCGATTTAGTTGCCGATATATAAGAATACTTAGCTTTATAGGCATTAAATAAATATTCAAGTAATGAAACATTCGTTGGATTGTCATCAATATATAATATGGTTGTTTTTTTATTTTCTGAACTCGTACTTTTAGCACTCTCTTGCTCATCGCTTGATAGCTTTACGCTAGTGTCTTTAACACTTTCACTGGCTATCAGTTCTAACTCTAGCCAAAATTGACTACCCTTCCCTAGCTCACTATCGACACCAACGGTACCCCCCATTAATTCAGCCAGCTTTTTACTTATAGATAAACCAATTCCTGTCCCTTGAATGTTTGTATTTTCCGCTTCAAGCCTTTCGAATGGTTTAAATAATGCTTGCTGTTGTTTTTCCGTTAATCCTTCACCTGTGTCGCTTACTGTTATTCTTAAAACATTCAAACCTTTTTCACTCTTAGTAAAAGAAAGATTTACCTCTCCTTCATTCTTATTATATTTAATCGCATTTGATAGATAGTTAAGGAGAACTTGCTTTAGACGAAGTGCATCACACAGCAGCATGTAATTCTTCGCTGAATCAAAATTAAGTTTAATTTTATTTTTATCCGCGAGTGGTAGCGTTAATTTATAACACTCATCAACAACATCTTGTAGGTTAACCTCCGCTGTATTTATAACAACCCTTCCTGATTCTATTCGGGCATGGTCAAGCATGTCGTTAATCAAACTGAGCACATGTTCCCCACCATATTTTATTTGAGTAACCGAGTTAAGCTGTTTTTCTGTTAACGCGCCTTTATCCATCATTAATAACTGAGAAAAACCTAAGACGGCATTTAAGGGTGTTCTTAACTCATGGCTCATTGATGATATAAACTCTGATTTAGCTTTGTTTGCTCGCTCCGCTTCCTGTTTTGCTTGCTTCAAACTATCTCGATTTTCTTTTATCTGAGTAATGTCTCTTATCGCTGTAAACATCACTGTTTGTCCATTAAGTTCTCCACATCGCGATAGCATACTTGCTGGAAAAGTAGCGCCATTTTTTGTGACACATTTAACCTCAAACGCTTCATCAAGTTGTTCATTTGCCTTTATTTGAGCGACGTCAATTGAATCCTGTGTAAACAATGTTGAAACAAAATGCATTCCCTCTAACTCTTCTTCTGTGTAACCAAATATTTTTAAAGTATTGGCATTAACCTTAACAATTGAGCCATTATCATGAATAACAATACTTTCAAATGATGCATCCACTAAAGCGCGAAAATTATTTTTACTTTCTTCAAGCTTTAATTGTGCCTCTTTTACTTTAGATATATCGTGCACAACAGCAATAAAATATTTTTTTTCATTATCTAGATATTCACTAATAGCAATATAAAGGGGGAAAGTATGTCCATCTTTATGCAACCCATCGACATCTCGACCAACTCCTATAATTTTCGAGCGCTGGCTGACGTTATAGCTTTTTAAATATCCATCATGCTTCTCACTATATGATTTGGGTACCAGCATACTGATATTTCGTTTGTAAACATCCTCTTGTTTATAACCAAACAATATTTCCGCCGTTTTATTAAAAGACGTGATAAAACCTTTATCATTTGTCGTAATTATGCCATCTGCCGCTTTATTAAAAATTGCACGATATTTACTTTCCGATGCTAATAACGTGAGTTGGGCATCCACATGTTCACTGATATCTTCAACTGTCGACCAAATATAATTATCACCATTAATATGCACAATCGAGCCTTTCAATCTAACGGCAACACGATGACCATCCGCATGAAGGTATTCTTTTTCATATGGACCATAATGTCCGTTCATTTCTAATAATGCTAGTTGAGTCCTTTCTTGTTCTACATAATCCCCTGGTGTAATATCCCAGCAACTTAAGGCTTTTGTTTCATTGATACTTCGCCCAATAATATTTGCGTACTGTTGATTAATATCAACGTGCGTCCCATTCATATCACATAAAGCCAAACCACTAACTGAATCTGTAAATAAGGCTCGGTTATAATCTTGACTTTGTTTTAATTCAAGTTCAATCAGTTCGCGTTTTTGCACATTGGCCGTTAAAACTAATACTGTTGCCGTTATAGATAAAACAAAAAATTGTAATTCAATCAATGCGAAATCAATATCTACCTCGTAAAAAGGGCCTTTACCTATAGCTGTTATCACAAGCATCATAGCGGCAATTAAGAAAAGCAAAGAAAAAGTAATATGAGAATGAAATCTAAAAACAGACCAGAAAAATATTGGCATAACAGTCAATAAAACAAAAACAATAGTATGGTGCGAAGCGGTAACACTAAAAATAGATAAACCAAGCACACAAATAAAAAGGCTTAATAACTCAATCGCCTTATTTCGTGAACACCAACGCCAATCTTTCCATTCGCGCCAAGTTAAAAGTAGCGGTGTTAATACGATAATACCTACCGCATCACCAACACCCCATGTTGCTAATACCGAAAAATAATTACTCCATTCAATAAAGCCCGTGAGCGCAAGTCCGGTTACGCCAAAGGCAGCACTAATAACGCTACCCAATATCACGCCATAGAGTATGAATTTAATCGTATTAATTGAAGACTTAAATAAATCATCAACTGGTACAGTGCGCTTAATTAAATATGCACCAAGCAAGGCACATAATGAATCACCAATACCATTGGAAAATCCTGAGAAAACAGAAGCGCCTATATTATTCCATGTATCAAAATCCAAGTAAGCCCAAACATTTCCAACAAAGGCACCAATAAAAATTCCAGGCCAAATAGAATAACCGCGAAGTAAAACAGCGGCTAAGATAATACCTGACGGTATCCAAATGGGGGTGACATTTCCAGGGGGAATAGCGAACGTTTGTCCTAAGCGCGCAGTTAAAACGTAAACAATCGCTAAGCCGAGCATTTCCAGAATACGGTAGTAAGGCTTACCTTGAGAATGAGTATTCATTAAAATTTAACGATACTATCGACTTACTAGTTTAACAATGTCCGTTTTAATACTTTCAAACTTTGAAGCTATACCTGCTCCTTGCTGTAAATTTTCGTGTGTTTTATTCTCGCAAATTTCCATAATTTCTTTTACATTATCTTCTTGATATTCCGTTAATCCGAAGGTTCCAAAAGATTTATCCAGTGCCGAGAGCATTTCTTGCAATGCTGAGATAGTGTTCTCTTGAGTTGATTTAAAAACCGCGATGACATCATTCAACGATTCACTAATTTTACTAATCCCACTTTCTTTTTTAGACTGTATGCTTCTTAATGTTAATGTATCTATTTTTTCTTCAATAATATCGCAAAGATTTGTTAAAATATCTTTGTACATGCCATATTTTTCTTCATCTTCTACTGGCATGTTTTTAATTAATAATGAAAAAGTTTTGTAATTAATTAATGTGCGCTGACCAAAATCTATTACTCTACCTTTATCACGCGACATTTCTAAAATATTCTCTTCGATAGGTGCTGCCATTCCTTTATGTGAATACGTTTCAACCCCAAGTTCAGTATGCACTTGAAAAATAACGTGTAATTCAAATTGCTGCATAAATTTGAATATATTTAACGATATGTCATGATAAGTAAAAACACTTAAACTATCTTTTACAAACTCAATGATTAAACCAAGATGACTTGCGTACGAAAGCGCGTTCTTTGCAACATTATTAGACTCCGCTAATTGTTTACTTAACGCCCGATTAGTATTACGGATTGCAACAACGCGATTGATTTTAGATAATATTTCTTCGACTTGTATTGGCTTTTTAACATAGTCATCTGCGCCAGCATCATAGCCTTTAATTTCTTCTTCAAGGTCAACTAAGCCTGATACAAATACAAAAGGTATCTCTGAATAATCATTGAGTTCTTTCACTTTGGTACAAAACTGATAACCATCCATATTTGGCATTTTAATATCGGAGAGGATGACATCGATTGTGTCTCCACTTTTTTCAAGATGAGCCAAACCCTCCTCGGCACTAGAAGCAACTAATGTAGTAAAACCTTGTTTTGAAAATAGCTCTTCGTAAAAGGTTGTAATTTCAGGGGTATCGTCAACCGCTAGAATAACAAACATAAAAATCCTTACTTTATATACGCCCCAAAAATACCATTTCGGGAGTAATGGCCTACTAATTATGTGTATACTGTCGGCAGCCCATAATATACCTTTAGGAAACCTTACAAATTATTGGTTTTTATACGTTTAATACTTAACTGGGGAGACAAAAAATCACGACAACCAAAGCATGCTTGCCATTCGCCCTGTATTCGCGCCATCACGCCGATAAGAATAAAATCGCCGTTCATCCTTGAAAGTACAAAAATCGGGGGATATGACTTGCTTAGACTCTAAACCACATTTAATTAACTGCAATTGAGCAGCATAGGTAATATTTAAGAAATAATGGCTGGTTTCATTCGGACTAAACGCTTTACTCAAAATAGGGTCTTGTTGAATAAAAGCTGTTTTTACTTCTTCACCAACCTCGTAGGATTTTCCGCTAATCGCTGGGCCAATCCATACTTGTAAATCCTTTAAATTCCCCCCCAGATCCTTCTCATAAATCGACAATGTGTTTTTCAAAATACCATTAGCAATGCCTTTCCAACCAGCATGCACTGCAGCTACCCATGTCGCTTGTTTATTGCAAAATAGAATGGGTAGACAGTCTGCCGTCATCACACAACAAACGATATTTTTTTCAGTCGTATAAGCGGCATCGGCTTTAAAATGCTGTTGTTGATTTTCTGCTGTTAACCGAACAATTGTATTACTATGCACTTGCTCAAGCCAAATTGGCTCATTAGGCAAAGCATAATGTTGTTTTAATAGCTCGCGATTTTTTTTTACGTTGCTTAAATTATCATTAACATGGGTTGCTAAATTTAAACTATTCCATGGGGCTTGACTCACTCCGCCTTGTCGAGTCGTGCTTAATGCTTGAATATTTTTTGGAACAGTCCAATTGGGTCTAATGATTTGCGGTGCCGTTTTGTTAACGTTCATTTCTCTTCGAGATTCGATAATAATTGCACAATATCGTCAGCAAGCGGCGCTTGCCAACTCATTTTTTCTTTTGTAATAGGATGTTGTAAGGTGAGTTGATGTGCATGCAATGCCTGACGTTTAAATTGTTGAATTGCCGTGCGCAAGTTTTCGCTACATTGCTTGGGAATTCTAATCCGACCGCCGTATACATGGTCACCCACGATTGGCGAATGAATATGCGCCATATGTACGCGAATTTGGTGGGTTCGGCCTGTTTCTAACTTTACATCTAGCAAGGTATAAGCATGATAACGCTGTCTAATTCGATAATGCGTAACGGCATGTTTTCCCGCACTATCTAAATCACCTAAAACGGCCATCCGCTTACGATCAACTTTATGCCGGCCAATAGGCGCATCAACCGTACCACCCGCGGTTGTTTCACCATACACCAGCGCTATATATTCACGCGATATTTCACGTGCCTGTAAACTTTCAACAAGTGAACTATGGGCACTTAAGGTCTTAGCAACAATCATAATGCCTGAGGTGTCTTTATCTAACCGATGTACAACCCCTGCCCGAGGTAGGTTCACGGCATTAGGAACATGGTGCAACAGAGCATTACAAAGTGTACCTGAAGCATGCCCGGGAGCAGGATGAATAACCAATCCAACCGGCTTATTGATAACGATAATATCGTCATCTTCATATAAAATATTTAAGGGAATATCTTCAGGTTGCCAAACAACTTCGATATCGGCCTCCACCTGCATAACAATGTTTTCCCCTAAATAAACTTTATCCTTGGATTTCCGTTGTTGAGCCTCAACAGTAACGCGACCGGCTTTAACCCACTGCTGTAACCTCGCACGTGAATAATCATTAAATAATAGGCTTAAAGCTTGGTCTAGCCGTTTACCTGCAACAGATTCGGTAACTGTCGCGGTAAGTGTTTCGGATTCTTGTGTCATAAATGAGTGCTATCGTTATCGTTTTATATAATAGTGTCTGTGAAGGCATTTAATCTGCCGCGCCAGAAGAGTATACTGCGAACTCGCACTAACGTCATAAACATTAACTAGAAGTACATAGACATGATGAAATTACCAAATTGGCTCCATAATCTCCCAAACATAATAGTAATATTTGCCATGCTACTTTTATTACAGGCTTGTTCTAGCGTAGAAGGTCCAGAATTAGCCGATGATGTTTCCGCTGCGGAAATTTATAAAGAAGCTAAAGACCACTTAGATTCGGCAAATTATGAAGATGCCATTAAGCTCTACGAGCAAATAGAGTCTCGTTACCCATATGGCAAATATGCCCAGCGAGCTCAACTCGAAATTGCTTATGCCTATTATAAGGATAACGAACCAGAAACGGCCATTTTATCGGCTGATCGTTTTATTAAACTGCATCCAAATCACCCAAATGTTGACTATGCCTATTATCTTAAGGGATTAGCAGCTTTTGATGTGAATAGCTCATTCTTTAGTAGTTTATTTAATCAAGATGAAGCAGAACGCGATCCGAAAGCGGCTCGACAAGCCTTTAAATACTTCGCAACATTAGTGAAACGCTTTCCTAAAAGCCAATATAGGAATGACTCCATAAAAAGAATGAAATTATTACGCGATAATCTATCAAAGTACGAAGTTTTTGTTGCGAAATACTACATGAAACGTAATGCGTATTTAGCTGCCGTCAATCGAGCAAAATATGTTTTAGAATATTACCCAAAAACTAAATCCGTTCCTGACGCACTTGCGTTAATGGTGGAAGGCTACCGTAAATTGGGTTTAAAAGATCTAGAAAAAGATGCTATGCGAGTACTACAACTTAATCATCCTAACCACAAAGCGACTTCCAGGGTGCTGCAATAAAAAGAGCTAACGAAATAAATCTAAATGGTTAATATTTAACCATTTAGATTGCATCACCATCGGTTTCACCCGTTCGAATACGGATTATTTTTTCAACATTTGTAACAAAGATTTTACCGTCACCAATTTTTCCAGTACGTGCTGCATTTGTAATCGCTTCAATACAACTATCCACTAAATCTTCGCTTACTACAACATCGAGCTTCATTTTCGGAAGAAAATCAATAACATACTCCGCACCACGATATAACTCGGTATGGCCTTTTTGTCTGCCAAAACCTTTAACTTCAATCGCTGTCATTCCCGTTACGCCAATTTCAGATAGCGCCTGGCGAACATCATCTAACTTAAAAGGTTTTATTATTGCTTCAATTTTTTTCATGCTCTCTATCCTTCAACCGATTGTGGGTTTAAACCCGCATATTATTATATTTGGAGATTAACTGTATTTATAGACAATTACCACTGTTAAAATATCCACTTCAGTAGACCATACACATAATACTGTCTCGCAACTTCGCATCAATTTTGGCAAAATGTACTTCTCAACTTCCAATGTATCCGGAAAATAATGAATACAAAATTACAAACTAAAAGCATAACCCAGGAACAAAAAGTACGTGCTGAAATGAAAGTATTGGCAAAGATCAATCCAGACGATGAAATTGAACGGCGAGTTAATTTCATAAAACAAACTTTAATTAATTCTGGTTTGCGATGCTTAATTCTAGGTATCAGTGGTGGTATTGATTCATGTACTTGCGGACGCCTAGCGCAAATGGCTATCAATGAATTAAACCAAGAGCTTAAAGAAAATAACCATTATCAATTTATCGCGATTAGACTGCCATTTGATATTCAAGCAGATGAAATTGATGCCCAACTTTCCCTCGATTTTATTCAAGCCAGTCAAAATTTAACGCTCAATGTGAAGGCTGCAACCGAAGGTTTACATACTAATACCCTTCAAGCGTTAAATGAAAAAGGCATATTACCCAACAACGAGACATTACTTGATTTTGCAAAAGGCAACGTAAAAGCACGAATGCGTATGGCGGCACAATATGAAGTTGCGGGAATTCTTTCAGGTTTGGTAATAGGCACCGATCATTCAGCTGAAAACATCACTGGCTTTTTTACTAAATTCGGTGATGGTGCGTGTGATCTTGCTCCATTATTTGGCTTAAATAAAAGACAGGTGAGACTGCTTGCTAGCACGCTTGGAGCTCCTCAGTCACTCATAGACAAAACACCAACTGCTGACCTTGAATCATTAGCTCCGGGAAAATCTGACGAACAAGCATTAGGTGTTAGTTATGACCAAATTGATGACTTTCTTGAGGGAAAAACAGTCGATGACAAGATTAAGCAACGAATACTAAAAATTTACACTAGCACCCAGCATAAACGACAAGAGATTTTGACTATTTACAGCTAAAACACCAAATCCAAATATTCTTCTAATCGATTTAATCATTCCTTTACTGGCCTTATACCCAACATAACGCTATGATTAATAAAACAATACTTATATAAACTTATTATGAACCTCATTCGCCTTCTCGTCATTGTTGCCATTGTTTGGTTAGCATATCGAATATTCCAAAACTGGAAAGTAAAAAACGAACAAGCCGCTCGCAAGATTAAAAAAGATGCACCTATCAAAAATATGGTGCAATGCGCAAAATGCGGTGTACATTTACCTGAACAAGAGGCATTAAAAGATTCAGGTAAATTCTTTTGTTGTGATGAACATAAACGTTAAACCATAAATAAATATTTAAATTTATGGCAATAAAAAACACTTTTACATTAAACCCTCCCTCACTTTACCCTCAGTCAAGTGATGCGCAGATTGATGTATGGAAACCCCTAACCTACCTCAATATTTATAGAACCATTCTTTCTGCATTTTTTTTATTTTTAGCGATTACACAAAATACTTTTCATCCTCTAGGCAGCGTTAACGAAACCTTATTTACGCAAACAAGTTTAAACTATTTAATACTATCCTGTTTTTTATGGATGGCAATACAATTAAAAAAACCAAACTACACCATACAAATTCACGCCAGTGTACTAGCAGACTGTATCGCCATTCTATTATTAATGCATTCTAGTGGGGGGATTCAAACAGGTTTAGGAACATTACTGCTAATTACTGTTGCTGGTAATAGTATGATTGTTCAATTTCGCTCAGCACTTTTTTTCGCCTCAATTGCAACAATAACATTATTGGCTCATCAGCTATTTTCACACTACACAAATAGTGAGCCAACCTCTAACTATACCTATGCCGGAATATTAGGACTCATTTTCTTTAGTACGGCCATACTTTCTCAGAAACTCGCTAGGCGATTAAAAGAAACAGAAGCACTAGCGTTAAAACGTGGCGTTGACTTAGCCAACATGGCGCAATTAACCGAACACATCATTCAGCGAATGCAAACTGGAATCCTTGTTGTTGATAATGAAAACGATATTAGATTAATAAATGAATCTGCATGGCATATGTTAGGAATGCCTTCAACCAAAAACCCCCCTAACTTATCAGTCATCGTACCCGAGCTTGCGCACCAAATTAATGGTTGGAGACAAAACACCGATTTAACACCACAAATAATTCGGCCAACACCGCTTCACGCTAACGTTATGCCACGCTTTGCAAAAATCACACAAGATAATAAATCAGGGATACTCATTTTCTTAGAAGATACTTCGGTGATGGCACAGCAAGCACAACATTTACAGCTAGCCGCGTTAGGTCGTTTAACGGCAAGTATTGCACATGAAATTAGAAATCCTCTCGGCGCCATTAGTCATGCAGGTCAATTATTAGGCGAGTCAGAAAATCTAGATAAACACGACCAACGTCTTACACAGATAATAGATGATCAATCATCACGCATGAATACAATCATTGAAAATATTATGCAGCTCGGTCGACGTGATACGTCACGCCCTGAAATATTCGACCTTGAAACCTTTCTAATAAAATTTATAAATAGCTTTACGCTAGATCAACATATCGATAACAAGATAGATACTGACAACGATTCGCAATCTAAAATCTCAGTTGACATCAATCCAAGCAATGTAAAAATTCGCTTTGACATATCTCACCTTGAACAAATTATTACTAATTTATGTGAGAATGGGTTACGCCATAGTAAGAATTTTGAGGGAAACCCTAAAATTGAACTTCGTGGTGGCATTACGCCTGAGTTTAATCGCCCATTTCTTGATATTATTGATCATGGAACGGGTATTGATTCAGAAACCGCTCAACATATTTTTGAGCCATTTTTTACTACTGAACCAACGGGTAGCGGACTAGGATTATATATCTCACGAGAATTAGCTGAGTGTAACCAAGCTAGAATGAACTACATTCCTATTGCAACGGGTGGTTGTTGCTTTAGAATTACTTTCCAAGATCCACGACGTAGTATTAATTAAAGAAATTATACCTATGACTACAAAAAAAACCTTCAAAGCCTTAATCGTCGATGATGAACCTGATATTAGAGAATTACTCGATATCACCTTATCGCGTATGGATATTGATACAAAGTTAGCTGAAGATATCACTCAAGCCAAATTGTTATTAACACAATTTGAATTTGATTTATGCCTTAGCGATATGAAACTGCCGGATGGAAACGGCATTGATTTTGTTCGCCATATTTCAGAACAATATCCTAAATTACCAGTGGCAATGATTACCGCACATGGCAATATGGAATCAGCCATTGAAGCTTTAAAAGCAGGTGCTTTTGATTTCGTATCTAAACCTGTTGACTTGAAAATATTGAGAAATTTAGTTTCTAGTGCTCTTCAATTAAAAAATAAATCGTCAGAAAAAATAATACATTCAGAACAAGCACTGCTGGGTACATCCAAAGTTATTGAAAATACTCGCAAAACAATTATAAAACTTGCGCGTAGCCAAGCCCCCGTTTATATCAGCGGAGAGTCCGGTTCAGGCAAAGAACTTGTTGCACGTCTTATTCATGAAAATGGTTCGCGAAAATCACATCCATTTATTCCTGTAAATTGTGGAGCAATTCCATCTGAACTGGTTGAGAGTGAATTCTTTGGACATAAGAAAGGAAGCTTCACTGGAGCAACAAACGACAAACAAGGTCTTTTTCAAGCGGCAGATGGTGGCACTTTATTCCTAGATGAAGTTGCTGACTTACCCTTATCAATGCAAGTAAAATTATTACGAGCTATACAAGAAAAAGCCATTCGTCCAATTGGGCATCAAACTGAAATTCCTATTAACGTTCGAATCTTAAGTGCGACTCACAAAAATTTACAAGAACTAGTTAACTCGGATGAATTTAGACAAGACTTATTTTATCGCATAAATGTTATTGAGTTAGTTGTTCCATCGCTACGTAATCATGTAGAAGATATTCCTCTCCTATCTCAGCACTTTCTTAGAAAAATAGCTAAAGAATGGGAAACGGACGTTGTAAAACTTTCAACTTCGGCCATTCAAGCATTACAGGAATATCAATTTCCAGGCAATGTTCGAGAGCTCGAAAATATACTTGAGCGTGCGATGACGTTGTTTGAAGGAGATAATATTTCTGCAGAAGATTTAAAACTTCCCAAAGAAAATTCAGTCGACAGTGAGAATGCAGATAACTTAATGCTCGATCCAACGCTTACCAATACAGAAAAAGAAGCCATAAAAAAAGCTTTGGAACAAACGAAGTATAATAAAACTGCAGCAGCTAAAGTATTAGGTATTACATTCAGAGCTTTGCGTTATCGAATTAAAAAATTAGGAATTGAATAAAATACAGTATGGGCAAAGCGTTACCAGTTACGTAACTTGCCATTTGTTTTATAGCGATACTTACCTGTTGAGTCACGTTGACCTAAGAAACGCAAACCATTCGTCAAATCAGCTGAAGCAGTATTTCTTGCGCCCATTCCAAGGTTTATATTATATAAGCCATTCCCTTTTACCTGAATATTACCATCAAGAATTAATGCACCACCTTGATCGGTTAAAACAAGCTGGCTATCCATTTTCTTTGGCGACGCTTGAATTAATATATTCCCATAGTCAATTCTTTGTGGTGAAACTAATCCAGCATTAGAAACAACTATCCTAGATTTTAGATTGATACGTTGTCCTTTCACTAATGACATTTCATCAACATGTAGGTTAACATCTCCCGAAAATCTAGCTGGCATACCATACATTAGTGGTCCAAGAGAATCTGCTGAGAAGGCTGCACTAAAATCATTTAAATTTAATTCACCGCCAACAGAAACAGTAACCAATCCTGATCCTGATATTTTTGAGGTTGAAACAGCATTATTTTTGAAATTAACATGCGCACTTAATTCGCCTAAAATTAACGGAAATATTTTTAAATCCCATTTCAATCGTCCTAAGTTTATACCTGCAACTTGTATACTCTCAGCTCTTCCAGACCACACGGTGCCACTAACGGCTGTAATATTGAGCTGCCGCGCTAATTGTTTATCACTTGTAATAATAGAAACAACAATACTGGCTGGGAGTGTTGCGATTAAGAATAATAAATAACAACAAACAGCAAAAATTCCATAGCGAAAATATTTTCGACGGACGGTTATTTTTCTCTTTTGTTTACGAGTCATCGTTTTTGAACGTTTAACTTTAAAACCTATCACGGTAGCTCCAAGTAAATACTAGCATTCACTCGACCTACTGTAGGTTGTTTATCAACATTAAGTTTTGTCACTATTACGCCATTACTTGTAATTAATTGGTCCAACCAATTAATTACATTATCGAAAGGTACATTGTCGAATGAAACACGCACATTATCGTTATTATCAGATTTAATATTCAAAGCACTCGATAAACCATATTGCTTCGCTGCAGTATTAATCGCATTATTCAAAAATTGTCGTCCTGGCTGTGAAACTATCGTACCACCGCCTTGCAATTGAGATATCGTTTTAGCTTGTTGCTGCATTTTTATGAATTGATTTTTCTTCGCCTGTACTCGAATAGCTGATTCGTCAACACTCTCTGAAAATGGCTTCCATATAAATTGATAAGGCATAACGAGCATAAAAATAATAACAGCCACACTGACTAAATATTTTTCACGTATTTCCAGATTATTAAAATTGTCTTTTATAGCCTTCATGAGCCAGCCCTCTTAATCTCAATCCGACTGACAACTTTATCTTTACTTTGTGAAGCCGATTTAATATCAACTTTCATACCAGCTTTTTCTGAAAGCTGTTTTTCTAATTTATTTAAGGCGGCATAATTTTTTACATCAGACTCAATATCAATACGACCATTCTGATAACGTAACGAGCGAATATTTATTCCCGGTGTTGAACGCAATATGGGAGCAATGCGAACTAATAATTCAGAAAAACTTGATTCACTATTCCCTGTTACGCTTTGTAATTTATCTAGCTTCTGCTGCATTTGAACAGGTGCGTTTACTACACGCTGAGCTTGTGGAAATGTTTTTTTATACAAAGAGGTCATTGATTTCGATAATGTTTGACTCTCATTATTAAGTGAAACGTAGTCAATGATTTTTGTTGTGACATTAAGTAATAACAAGGCAGCTAACATAATTGCAGCAGGATACCATTTACGTAAGTGACCTCTTACTTTTTCTTTACGACTAAATTCACCCGCTAATAAGTTTACAGGCGCTTCGTAATCGAAATGCTCTGCTAGCCAGATTAGGCTATCCTGTTCGAAATTTGTTACATGCAATTCAATACCCGATCCTAAGCTAATGTCATTTGAATCAATATTGGTATCACGGCAGTCAATAATATTAATTCGCTCAGGCATAACACCTTCTGCATCAGCAATTGTCGAGCTAAGTAGTTGATTCAAATTGCTATGATCAACAGCAAAACCGGAATGCACGCCAGTACGTACAATCGAACGCGTATCATCTAATAAGATTGTCCATGTACCAATATTTGTTGATAATGCCATGGTGTCTGGCACCATTACATCAATTCGAAGACCAAGGTCTTCACAGATTCCGCTCCACATCTGTATGCGTTCACGATTAACAACCGACACAACATAGTTTCCATTACCATGACGCGGTCCCAAAACAAAATGTAGGTCATTCACATCGTCAATAAGCTGCTCTTCCAGTGCAAATGGTAATGCCTTAAGTAATCGTTGACGATTTTGCCCTGGTAAGCTCACTTCGGTAACAACGACGTCTTCGCCAGGAATGATGATAATCACTCGAGCATCTCGTGCTGCCTTTGCGGCTGCATTCAATGGCCCCTTAATCATCGTACCTAATGGTTTACCATTGTCACACAATACCCAACGCCCTTGCGCAGGTGTATCATCGCTAGGTTTTACTGAATCTAAAAAAATAAATAGCTCTCGTGCCATTTATGTTCTCTCCGTAATTCTGTATTGACTTCGTAATATCACTTTTATATCAGTAAGTGATTCACGACGAATTATACTATATAACCTTGAGACTGATTTCCTTTGCGTTACTGTCGCGGCTAATAAAAAGTATTTACTTCTTATATCGAACAACAGAGGGTCAAGGCTTTTAGGCACTTGATCTAAATCTGTAAAGTCAGCTCGTGAAGAAAACCCTTCTGTCCCACGTGCAATGGTAATAGCATTTAAATCATTGTCACTTATTCCAGGAATAAGCGTCCTAAATTGTATTGGCTCGGCTGTATTTATATTCAATGGCGTAGGTTCTGGCAAGGCAACAATATATGGTTCCAGTACTTCATATATCACATTATTAAACTCATTGATTAAAATTAATTCTCGCGCATTAGCCATTAAGCGATTTGCTGCAACATAAGGTGTTTTCCTATTTAGATATTCTCCGTCTTCAGCTCCATTTGTCAGTGCATTTAGATCGCCATCTATCCAGTCGACAATTGCATCTGTTTCAGTTGGCATAGTCACATTTTTCTGGCCATTATCAACTGCTATCATTAAATTTCTTAACGCTGTAACGTTAAGTGGGTTTGGTGTTGATACCGACGGAGGGGCCGCCACAGTAATAATATTATTAAGATTAAAACGAGCTTGAAGGTCATAAATTTTTCCAATTACCTTGCCATTTTCAATTGGTATAATGATACTTTTACCTATGGCTCCATCATTGCCTCTATTCCATAAGTCATTAAGCGAATCTTCATAATCATAATTATTAGGATTATTTTTGGAATTGTTATTTCCAGGATCAATATCTTCTATTAATATATCTTTAGCCCAATCTTCTGCACCGAGTAAATACATATAGGCTTGTTCATTATTCAAGAGATTAAATGTACGTCTAAGGTTTAATTTTTGGTTTGATGCAATACCCGTCGCAATTATAGTAACAAGAGCAACAACTAATAAAACCATAATTAAGGCTATACCGTTTTGCTGTTTCTTATTTACATTAAATGCTTGCATTGTTTATCAACTTAAATTGCATCAGGTAAGCCAAATACTCGAGTAAATCGACCCCAATCGTCTAATTCAAAAGTCACCTCAATAACGTCAGGAATGATAGTTCCTGAAATTGGCGGCCAATATGTCACCCAATCTTTATCAATACCTGTCGTGGCACTTGCCCCAGTATCTAAATAACGCAATTTAAATGCTTCTATATTATCTAATAAAAGCATTTTCACGGGTTCACTATCTGCAGCACGGTCTAACACTAACCAGTGATAACGATATAATTTGTTGTCATCAATGCCATATGCAACCCGTTGTAACGAGCTACGATTAATTTTTGCATAATTTGAATAACCATCTCTCGTTAACTCAATTTTATATTGACCAACTTCATTTCCTTTCAGAGATTCCAAATTACTTCCAAACTGATCTCGAACACCGCGATTATTAAACTGTCGTATGTCGCGGCCAATATGTAGAAAAGCTATCTGCAATTCCGTTAATCGTTTTGTATATAAATCGGTTGCATTCCTAACATCTAAAACTTCTTTTAATCCCCCAAAAATCATCAATGACATAACTGCAAATATACTCATCGCCACCATTAGCTCTAATAAAGTAAAACCTTCTTGCTGTATTTTGCTAATAAGCTTTTTCATACCTTATTTATTGCTCATAAAGGTTGTAAAACGAATAATGGGTTGAGTTTTATTATCTTTATTCTCTTCATCCTTATAGACACTGAGTATCACCTTCCTGATACTTTTAATCTCAGTCTTCACAAATTTTGCTACCCAAAACCAATTTTGCTTACCCATCATCTGCTCGCCTTCTGCACTATTTGACTTTGGTAATGTATGAAAAGTTCGCCATTCTGTTATCTTATTAACTGCAACCCATTGAGCAAATGTTTTGTCTCGTAACTCATTTGCATTATTGACTTTTTCGGCAGCACCTTTAACTAATGCTGTAAGAGCCACGGCTACAATTAATAAAGAAACCATAACTTCCAACAATGTAAAGCCATGACTTTTAAAACCGGATATAGAATTCACTTAACTATCCTGTTTTCGTTCAATAGATAACTTACCAGTTGCTATCCCTATAATTTCAAAGTACTGTTCTAATTCACCAATCTTTAAAGTCAAAACAAAACTAGACAGTTCACCGCTTGATAGTATGTAAATTCGTAAAGGTTCGTCATCATCTTGATTTTTGTCGTTGAGCTTAAAGACTTCATTTTCTATATTCAATTCAAGCTCAATGCCAGCAGTTAATGAACGTTTACGAAATATTTTATCCCCTGCTATTAAATTCCATTCTTCTTTATTTGTTTTTTCATTTAGTTCAAACCGTTTAAATACATAGCCATCATCTTCAAGCTCTAATGCCAATTCACTTGTATTTAAAATTGCCTCTTCTTGTGCTAATTTAATTAATCCATAAAGTCGATTCGATTCTTGTTCTAATTTCTCGGATAGCCCGCCATCACCAAAGGCAAACATACCAAGTCCTAACATAATTCCCATAATGGCCATCACGACCATTATTTCTATTAACGTAAACCCACGTGAGTGAATACGACGTCTTCTAAATAAATTTACCTTTTTTTGCATCACATATCGCCATTACTTACGATACTTCTCTAATTGATATTCCAGTTACCAATATCGTCTTCACTTTGTTGTTGGTCTGGGCCATATGAAAAAATATCGGTCGCACCATGAACACCTGGGTTTAAATACAGGTAAGGGTTACCCCAAGGATCCGTTTTTAATTTTTTGATATAACCGTTCGATTTATAATTTTTAGGTTCAGGTGCGCCTGATGGTTTTTTAACTAATGCTTCTAGTCCTTGGTCTGTTGAAGGGTAAACATAGTTATCTAATTTATATCGATCTAAAGCCGATTCAAGTGAAGCGATATCTTGTTTCGCTTTTACAACTCGAGCTTTACCCGGTTCATCCATAATATTCGGTAATACCACGGCGCCTAAAATACCTAAGATAACAACAACAACCATTACCTCAATTAACGTAAAACCTTGTTCATATGGTTTATTAATTTTCATTTGTTTCATTTTCCGTTCCTACTACAAAATTATTGTATAAGTTGATTTAAGTTAAAGATGGGGAGCAAGATTGCAAGCACAATCATCAAGACAACAACTGCCATAATAACAATGAGTAATGGCTCTAATATTCCCATTAGTGTTGAGATAAGTGTTTCTAATTCTTGTTCCTGATTAACTGATGAACGTTCTAACATTTCATCTAAATTACCACTGACTTCTCCACTAGCAATTAAGTTAACAACGATGGGCGGGAAATAACCACTCACATCGAGAGATTTCGCCAAATTGGAACCTTCTCTCACTCTCGAGCCCGCGTCTAATATAGCATGACGCATCGGTAAATTTTCGACCACTTGTCCTGAAATTTTCAATGCTTCAAGTAGAGGAACACCACTGGCTACCAGAATACTTAAGGTTCGAGTAAACCGTGCCGTATTCGCTCCACGAGTTAAACGCCCAACCAAGGGTAATTTTAAAAAACCTTCATGTATTTTTTCTTTGCTAACAGGCTGTTTGTACAACATGCTAAATATCATTACTACAGCGATAATAGCCCCTACAATCAATAACCAGTAATCTCGTAATAGGTCACTCGCTGCAATCATAACAAGTGTAATTGTTGGTAGCGTTTGGCCTGAATCTTCAAAAACTTTAACCACTTCAGGAACTACGTAGGCCAACAAAAATGAAACAATAGTAATAGCCATTATGGTTAAGATTACGGGATAAATAAGTGCCATCCGAATTCTATTTTGTAATTGCTGACGACTTTCGGTGTAATCGGCTAAACGTTCTAAGACAAGATCAAGATGCCCCGTTTGCTCACCAGCAGCAACGGTAGAACGATATAAATTATTAAACACATGTGGAAATTGCCCCATGCCATCGGCAAGTGAATGCCCTTCTAGTACTTTGGCTCGAATACCTAGCAATATTCTTTGTAAACGTTGTTTCTCGGTTTGTTTAGCAACCGTTGCCGTTGCCTCATCTAAGGGTAAGCCCGATTTAGTTAGGGTAGCAAGTTGTCGGGTAATTAATGATAGATCTGCCGCACTGACGCCACGTTGAATATTGAAACGATTGGATGATTGATTAGATTCAGTCTCACCAACTTCATCAACGGATACAGGCAATAATGCTTTGTCTCTCAACAACTGACGAACATGACGAGAAGAATCGCCTTCTATAACGCCTTTCTTTTTGCGCCCGGTTGAATCTAAGGCAACATATTCATAAGCAGCCATGGTTAAGCGTCCTCATGAGCAACACGAGTAATTTCTTCTAAAGTCGTCTCGCCTGACAATACTCGACGAATGCCATCATGACGCATATTGGCTGACGCGCTACGAGCATGCGCTTCGATATCTTGCTCACTTGCTCCATTGTGAATCATTGTTCGAAGCGTATCGTCCACCTCAATAAGTTCATAAATACCTAAGCGGCCTTTATACCCTAAATTATTACACTCATCACAACCCACCGCTTCATAAATCATTGGCGGTGTTTCTGGAGCTACACCCAATGCTATACATTCAGCAACATCGGCTGTTTTAGGTTGTTTACATGAGTCACATAAAGTTCTAACAAGTCGTTGCGCTAACACACCTAATAAACTTGAAGAGAGTAAGAAGGGTTCAACGCCCATATCACGTAAACGTGTGATTGCACCAATCGCTGTATTAGTATGTAAAGTAGAAAACACCAAGTGACCGGTTAAACTTGCTTGGACTGCAATTTGTACCGTTTCCAAATCACGAATTTCACCAACCATCACTACATCGGGATCTTGACGAAGAATAGCTCGTAAACCTCGTGCAAAAGTAAGCTCAACTTTTGTATTAACCTGTGTTTGCCCAATACCATCAATAAAATACTCGATAGGATCTTCTACCGTCATTATATTACGACTGGCATCGTTTAATCTTTCTAAGGCTGCATACAATGTTGTTGTTTTACCCGAACCTGTTGGCCCGGTTACCAGTACAATGCCATGCGGTCGTCGAATAAGCCGATCAATTGTTACAGTCGTTTCAACCGCCATACCGAGTTGAAATAAATCTAAACGTCCGGCTTGTTTGTCTAATAAACGTAATACAACACGCTCACCATGCCCTGAGGGTAAGGTTGATACCCGCACGTCAACAGCACGACCGGCTATGCGTAATGAAATACGACCATCTTGAGGTAAACGCTTCTCTGCAATATCCAGTTTTGCCATAACCTTAATACGTGATGTAATAAGTGGCGCTAAAATACGTTGAGGTTGCAATATTTCACGCATCACACCATCGACACGCATACGCACTAACAATCGATTTTCGAATGGCTCGATATGAATATCCGATGCATTTTGTTTTACTGCTTGTGTCAACAAAGCGTTAATCAAGCGAATGATAGGAGCATCGTCCTCTGCATCAAGTAAATCTTCAGTTTCGGGAAGTGCATCAGCGATGCTTTCTAAATCCAGCTCATCGCCAATCCCTTCCATCATTTCCATGGTTTCATCAGAATGCGATTCGTAACTTACTTGTAATAGCTTATCGAAAGCGGCTTTTTGTATAATTTTTATTTCAAGAGGTACGCCGTAGTGACGGCGAAGTTCTAAAAGAATATGAGCACTAACACCTTCAATATGTGTTACTTCAACATGTTCATCATATAAACCCGTAACGAGCACGCCATGCCTTTTTGCAAATGCGAATGAAAGTAATGCGCGAGCCCCTGCACTTTGTTCTGTTGTGGCAATATCACTCAACGTTACGTGCCTCCGTTACTCAGAAGACTCATTAAGTGTTGGCGGTGGTGGCTCGGAGTCAACAATATCCGTTTCTTTAGCCACTTGTTCATTTTGAGTATTATTTACAGAATGGGTGGGAGGCATGCGAATCATTTGTTCTGATGAGGATTGCCCAGTGCTATTAATGGTAGGCGGCATCACGATGCCACCATCTTGTCCAGAGGCATCATCATATGCAGGAGGTAAGGATAAAAATTCTTCCATTTCAGGTAATAAAGGTGATTGCTCATCATCCATTAAGCGTACACCACGATCACGAATAGCTAATTGTTTTGCTCGTATATAGTTATACTTTTCGTTGGTTAAACTTTTTAGCATCGCGTCATCTTTCATGATTTGAGGATGAATAAAGACCATTAAATTTGTTTTAACTTTTGTCGTTTTATTATATCTAAACAACAAACCGAGAAGTGGAATATCACCAAGTAATGGAACACGTTGCTCATCCTCTTGCAGTTGCTCTTCAATTAAGCCACCCAATACAACAACGCCACCATCTTCTACCATAACCGTTGTTTTAATGGCTCGTTTATTAGTAATAATATCGGAGCCCGCTGTACTTGGGCTTATGTTTGAAGTTTCTTGCTCAACATCAAGTTTAATTGCATTGCCTTCATTAATTTGAGGTTTAATTTTTAACTTCAAACCAATATCTTGACGTTCTATTGTTGTAAATGGATTACTTGGGCTAGAACCACCTGTTCCTGTACCACTAAAAGAGCCCGTTAAAAAAGGAACATTTTGACCAACAACAATCTCAGCTTCTTTGTTATCAATTGTCACTAAACTTGGAGTAGATAATATGTTAGTTCCTGCATCAGCTGACAATACATTTATTAATGCACCCACACGGCTTGCCCCAATTAAATCTCCCACACCTAATGCTAAACCAACTGGTGCGGGAGGAGTATCTAATAATAAATTAGATGCGCTATAACCATTAGAAAAATTAATGAGACCAACTGGGCGTGTTGAATTAGCACCACCACCCGCCCACTGTACACCCAATTCTCTTGAGGCTGTTTCAGAAACTTCAGCAATAACTGCCTCAACGAGTACTTGTGCTCGTCGAATATCCAATCGTTGGATCACCGACTTCAGCGATCGAACAACGTTAGCCGGTGCAGAAATAACAATTGCATTGGTACTATCATGCGCTTCAATAATTATTTCACTTTGGGTAGACGTAGCTTTCGTACTTTTACCTTTTCCAGCAAGATTCTTACTAATCCCAGTTAAAACAGGGACCAAATCTTTTGCAACAGCATTTCGTAAATAAACAACATGTGTATATCCACCCGCATCAAGCGGCGTGTCTAAATGTGAAATCAATGCGCGTGTTCGTACTCGTGAAGAACGTGGCCCACCGAGTAAAATACTATTAGTACGTTCATCCGCAACCGCATTCACGTTACTCTTTTGTTTAGGATTGGCTCCAGCTAGTTGCTGCATAATACGCACGACTTCCGTTGCCGATGCATGCTCTAGAGGAATAACTTCAATCTCATCGCCTGTTGTTTGATCAATACGACGAATAATTTTTTCTAAACGCATAATATTGGCTGCGCTATCGGAAATAACAAGCGCATTAGATGCAGGATAAGCTGCCAAATGGCCACGTTGTGGAACGAGTGGTCGTAAAATAGGAACTAATTGGGCAGCATCGATATAACGCACTTCAATTACGCGCGTAACAAAGGAATCCCCTCCTTTAAATGTACGTTTATTCATAAAGGGTATAGCGTCTTGCTTCGCATTCACTTCAGGAACAATTTTAGTGACATTCGCTCCAGTCACTGCTGCGAAACCATGCACTTTTAAAACAGACAGAAATACTTGATAAACATCTTCGCTCGGCATTTCTTTATTTGAAATAATTGTCACTTTACCTTTAATACGAGGATCGACAATAAAGTTAACCCCGGTTATACGCGAGACAGCATTAATTAATGCATGTATATCTGCATCGACAAAATTTAATGTATGAGTTTGTTTTTCAGTATCAGCCGCACTTACTCCAACAGAGTTTGAAATAGGCGCTGTTAGCGCATATTGTTGGACACCGAAAAACATCGAAATAATAACGACAGCTTTAAAAATATTCTTCACAGATAACGTCATAAAACTTTTATAGTGAACATAAATCATTTTCAACTCAATGTACTCCTTAAACTACATTTGTACATTTACGGTTTGTGAGATCCCTTTGCGCTTAAAATCAATACTCAAAGGTGAGCCATTTTTCAATGATGACAACAATTGATCATAAGCAGCACTTACATTTTCTGTAATTAGTGAACCATTTATAGCGGTTATTACATCCGTAGGCAGCAAACCTAAACTTCGCATCACGCTGGGATCATTGTGATTAAAAGTAAAACCTTCTGTTGAGCCATCGGCACGATTCACCACTGGCTCTAAACGCGCATTCTCCATAAATCGTTGAGGCGATTTTACAAATGTTTCACGCAACTTTTTAAGTCGATTCGTCGCAGGCAAAGTACGAACACTTCGGCGACTTCCAGAACGGCTCGTAGCCACAGGAATATTAGTCAGTCTTTTTTGAGGCAAGGCTAATGATTCTAGTCGCCCATTTCGATTTAATATCACTTCTGTCGCTCTAACTTCATGCAATGTGGCACCACTCGGTAAACGTTCACCAACTTTAAAAGTACGACCTTTTGCGCTCGCACTCTCGGCAATGATAGCAAATGCCTTAAGAGGATTTGTTGATGCAAATACCCCTTTTAATGCTAATCGAAGTTTAGTCTTTGCAATTCTTGTCGTCGTTGTCGAAGAGCCACGCTCAGATTGCCCAAACAAGTGTAAACGACTTACCGAATTTAACCGTGCTTTTGATTTATTACTCAACGGTGTTGATGAAGTCGACGAAATTTTATACTCGACTTTAGGCACAAAAACTAACCAAGTAAAATTAGCTGCAAATTTAGCCAATAAAATAATAAATAAGATATTCAACCAAAATGGAATATGTGAGACCCAGTTTGCTTGCAAAATAGCAATAGGATCCACATTACCCAAAAACTGGGTAAGTCGTTGATTCATATTTGCATCTTCAACAGCCATAACCTAAATTCCATAAAACAATGTATGTTTAACTTTACTTTTTACCCTGAATTCATCAAAATATCAATTAGTTATAGAGTATAGTTAAAAATGTTTCGAGATGTAAGTAATAGTTAGTTAATTTTTGACAGAAATTGCCGATACATTCAATGGTAACAAACCATTGTGACGCATATATCACATGTAGGATTTTAAGGCGATTATTAACTAACTAAATACAACTAAATTAAATAAATTAGGTAACTCTAAATTATTGTTTTTTATGAATTAAATTAACTATGCTCAATCATGCAATTTCAGACTTTTGATCTGAATTACAGAATATGCTGTGCTAAGCTGTATTAAGGTGTTCTAAATAATTTAAGTAGGTTCAGATCATGAAAAATGAAATAACTCAAGAAAATCAAGGCTTTACAATTATAGAGATGATGATAGTGGTTGCGCTTATCGGCATACTTACAACTATCGCAGTACCCGCTTATAACAGTTATATAACCAGTGCCCGCCTTACTGAATGTGCAAATGAGATCTCAGCCATTAGACTCGCTCAAAGACAGTTCTTTCTAGAAAATAACGGCTTTTTTCCTGTTGATGGGGCTGCGACTACCGTAGGTGGTGATTATACAAATATAGAAGCTGAAAGTGGCGGCTACTTCCGTTCAACCTACCGAGAACATGGTGGTGTTGCCGGTATTGGAGGCGCTGCATATCTTGCTCATGTCCACTGTGATTTCACAATTGCAATGCCCGACCCTGCAGCAGGAGCAGCAGCTATCAGTTATGCGATAACAGTTTCGGCTACACCCGGTGGAAATTTAGTGGGTGTACCTGAGGTAGCCTTATTAAGCACGGCAGCAGACTAATTAAATACTTTCTATATCATTGATACAATTTAAGATAAATATTTAGGTTAAATTATAAATGGCAACACCCAATACAAAAATACAGCTAGGCGGACTTGCTCGGAAAATTGTCCAAGATGGCCTAATTGATGAAGACAAAGCGGTCATAGCTCAAGCTGCAGCCATTAAAGAAAAAATATCCTTCGTTTCATATGTGGTTTCAAATAATTTAGCCAGTAGTACAGCAATTGCCTCAGCTGCATCGAATGAATTCGGTGTTCCTGTCGTCAATATTGAAGCGCTTGATATTGAAGCGGATGTTATTAAGCTTGTAAAAGAATCATTGGTACGAAAACATAATACCCTACCGCTTTTTAAACGTGGTAATCGATTATTTATCGCAATTTCTGACCCAACACAATTACAAGCTATCGATGAAATTAAATTTCATGTCGGCATGTCGACCGAAGCTATCCTTGTCGAGGAAGATAAACTACAAATCACCATTAACAAAGCCATGGAGGATAACGACACATCATTATCCGATCTTACTGATGGCGACTATGATGATCTTGACTTTGTCGATGAAGAAGCAGAAGTCGCTGATGTTTCAGGGGATTCTGGCGATGTAGATGATGCGCCAGTTGTTCGTTTTATTAATAAAGTTTTACTCGATGCCATTAATAAGGGCGCATCCGATATTCACTTTGAACCTTACGAAAAAAATTATCGTGTACGCTTTCGACAAGATGGCGTATTAAATGAAGTTGCAACGCCCCCTATTGGTATGTCGCATAAATTATCTGCGCGTTTAAAAGTCATGTCTCGATTAGATATATCTGAACGACGAATTCCGCAAGATGGTCGAATAAAATTAAACTTATCTAAAAATCGTTCTATTGATTTTCGTGTAAACACTTGCCCGACTTTATTTGGTGAAAAAATCGTACTGCGTATTCTTGATCCAAATAGTGCAAAAATGGGCGTAGAAGCATTAGGCTTCGAAGAAGCGCAAAAAGAACTTTATCTGGATGCTTTATCAAAACCATACGGTATGATCTTAGTTACTGGTCCAACCGGTTCGGGTAAAACCGTTTCACTCTATACTGGTGTCAATATATTAAATACAGCCGGTGTCAATATATCCACTGCTGAAGATCCTGTAGAAATAAATATGCCAGGCATTAATCAAGTTAATGTAAATACAAAGATTGGTTTAGACTTTTCGAGTGCGCTAAGAGCTTTTCTTCGTCAAGATCCAGATATCATTCTTGTCGGTGAGATTCGAGATCTTGAGACAGCTGAAATTGCGATCAAAGCTGCACAAACTGGCCACTTAGTCTTATCAACACTACACACTAATGATGCACCTCAAACACTCACTCGTTTAGTTAATATGGGGGTGCCGGGTTATAATATTGCGTCATCGGTACATTTAATTGTTGCCCAACGACTTGCAAGACGTTTATGTCCACATTGTAAAAAGAAATTAGATATTCCAAATGAAGCTTTATTAGAAGAAGGCTTTACTAAACAAGAAATATCCAAAGGGCTGAGTATCTATGGTCCCAAGGGTTGCGATCAATGTTCAGAAGGTTATAAAGGACGAGTCGGTATTTACCAAGTTATGCCTGTTTCTGAAGAGATGGGCCGTATAATAATGGAAGGTGGCAATGCATTAGTTTTGGGTGAACAAGCTCAGAAAGAAGGTATCCCCGATTTAAGACAATCAGGTTTAAAGAAGGTTAAAGATGCTATGACTAGTCTTGATGAAATTAATCGTGTTACAAAAGAATAACAGTTAAAGTTACGCTTATTAAGGAATATTAACATGGCGACAAAAACAAAAAAACAAGACATCTTTATTTGGGAAGGTAAAGATAATAAAGGAAAAAAAGTTAAAGGTGAATCAAGTGGCGCTAATATGTCACTGGTTAAAGCCACTTTACGTCGTCAAGGTATTAACCCAAGCAAAATAAAGAAAAAATCTAAACCTCTTTTTTCTGGTGGCAAAGGTAAAATAAAATCAAAAGATATTTCAATTTTTAGTCGCCAACTTGCAACCATGATGGACGCAGGCGTACCTCTGGTTCAAGGTTTTGAGATTATTGGTCGAGGTCATGAGAATAAAGCGATGACCGAACTTTTACTTGCAGTGAAGTCAGATATCGAAGGGGGTAGTAATTTATCAGATGCCTTAGGGAAACACCCTTACTATTTTGATGAATTATATTGCAATCTCGTTCAAGCGGGTGAACATGCCGGTATTCTTGATTCAATTCTCGATAAAATCGCAACGTATAAAGAAAAAACCGAATCAATAAAAGGTAAGATTAAAAAAGCGCTTTTTTACCCACTCTCGGTTATTGCTGTTGCCTTCATCATTACTGCCGTACTTATGATATTCGTTATTCCAATGTTTGAAAGTTTATTTGCAGGATTCGGTGCTGACCTACCTGCAATTACTCGATTTGTTATTAACCTTTCAGCATTCTTCCAAGTTTGGTGGTGGGCTATTTTTGGAGGTATTGGATTAGGCATATATGGCTTACTTGAAGCAAAAAAACGCTCACAGAAGTTTAATTATGCAATGGATCGTATGCTGCTTAAGTTACCTATTATTGGCAATATACTCGAAAAAGCAGCTATTGCACGCTTTGCACGAACTCTTGCAACCATGTTTGCTGCTGGTGTCCCACTTGTCGAAGCAATGGTTTCAGTTTCAGGCGCCGTTGGGAATATTGTTTTTAAAGAAGCCGTACTGATAATGAAAGACGAGGTTGCAACCGGAACCCAGCTCAACGTTGCAATGAGTCAGTCGGGGCTATTTCCAAATATGGTTATACAAATGGCTGCCATTGGTGAAGAAGCAGGGTCGGTTGATACCATGTTAAGTAAAGTCGCCGATTTTTATGAAGAAGAAGTTGATAATGCCGTTGAGGGTATGAGTACCTTACTTGAACCTCTCATCATGGCTATTCTTGGTGTGCTTATCGGTGGCTTAGTTATAGCTATGTATATGCCGATCTTCCAAATGGGCAAAATTGTTGGTCACTAATAATCATTGCAATCCACATTGATACAAATCGTTGAGTTATTACAACAGATGCCCGCATTGGTTTATCTGTTTGCTTTAATACTCGGTTTACTCATTGGTAGCTTTTTAAATGTCGTCATTTATCGACTACCTATAATGTTGATTCGCGATTGGACTCAAGACTGTATTACTTTTTTAAGTGAACAAGATGATAAGTTTATTTATAAAAAAAAGACACTAGAAAACCCGTTTAACCTAGCGTTTCCAGCTTCAACTTGCACTCAGTGTGATCACAAAATTACTGCTGTCGAGAATATCCCAATTCTCAGTTATCTATTTCTAAAAGGACAATGCAGCCAATGTAAGACCAAAATATCTCCGAGGTATCCTTCCATTGAATTACTCTCTGGTATTATTACCCTTATTGTTGTATTCCAATTTGGGCTAACATGGCAATGTTTTTTTGGATTATTACTTAGCTGGAATTTAATTGCATTAAGCGGCATAGATTTCGATCATCAATATCTCCCCGATTCACTTACACTCCCATTTATCTGGCTTGGTTTATTTCTAAATACTTTTGATATTTATACCGACCTCAACAGTGCGGTCATTGGTGCTATTGCTGGCTACTTAATTTTATGGACTGTTTATCAAATATTTAAATTAATAACAAAAAAAGAAGGGATGGGATACGGTGATTTTAAACTTCTGGCATTATTTGGCGCTTGGTTTGGTTGGCAATCACTAGCCATGATTATTATGCTTTCTTCAATTGCCGGAGCAATAGTAGGCATAAGTTTAATTATTTTCAAAAATCAAACTCTCAGTAAAAAAATTCCATTTGGTCCATACTTAGCAGTATCTGGATGGGTCTTTATGCTCTGGGGTAGCTCTATAAATCTATGGTATTTACAATACGTTGGCTTACAATAAATATTAAACTCAAATATATACTTTAATATCTTACTAAAAATAATTAAGAAATAATTCAAATATGTTGAAAATAGGGTTAACGGGAGGAATTGGTAGTGGCAAGACTACTGTCGGTAATCTTTTCGCTAACTTAAATCAGCCTAATAATTTATTATCCATTATTGATACCGATATTATAGCTAGACAGATAGTTGAGGTTAATAAACCAACTTATAAAAAGATTGTTGATACATTTGGAGCTTCGATATTACATGAGGACTTAACAATCAATCGCGCCGCTTTGCGAAAATTGATTTTTGAAAATATCACCGCAAAGAGACAACTTGAGGCAATAACTCATCCAGCCATTCAAAAAGAAGTCCATCAGATTCTATCAAAACTCACAACGAAATATTGTATTATTGTTATCCCATTACTCTTTGAAACTAAATCAGATTACCAACTTGACCGAATTTTAGTTGTAGATTCAGACGAAAATATTCAAATAGAGCGTACCATCCAACGAGATAAGGTTTTAGCTGAAGATGTTAAGTTAATTATGAAATCTCAGCTTGATCGAGAAACCCGCCTTAAACAAGCTAACGATATCATTGTAAATAATGGTGATCTTGACGATCTCAGCTCACAAGTAGAAAAACTGCACTACTTATATTTAAAATTAAATTTAGAATCACAAAATAAACATAAATAGCCAAAATTAGGTTAATCCTGCATATTTTTTTGCTATCTTTTTTTATATAATCAACCGCTATGACTGATACTGTAACTTATGAATTACCATTAAATGAACGCATGCGTACATTTATGCGTCTTGAACATCTATTTAGCCAAGCGGCTTATACCCTACGTGGATACTCTACATGGGATAGCAGAGCAACATTAAGCGCTTTAATCGATATTCTCGATTTACTATCAAGAAGTGATTTCAAAACTGAACTAATTAAGGAGCTTGAATCTATTCATGGTTCCTTGTCCATATTAGCAAATACCCCAGGGGTTGATCTAGAACAGCTAAAAACTGTTCTCGAGCAATTATCAAATGCAATAAATGAACTACACCAAATCGACGGCCAACTTGGTCAAAAGCTACGTAATAATGAAATTATAAGCATGCTCTTACAACGGCATACTGTAATTGGTGGTAACTGCAAATTTGACTTACCTGCATATCATTTTTGGTTACAACAACCCGCAGAATCTCGGATTCAGAAAATAGAAGATTGGTATGGCGAACTTAAAATTGTAAACCACCCAATAGCATTAATATTAAGTATTTTACGTGAGAGTGTTATTCCAAATCAACAAATAGCAGATAGTGGATTTTATCAACAATCACTCGATACAAATGTTGAAACTAAGTTAATACAAGTAACGATCAACAATACTCTTCCATACTTTGCAGAGTTAAGCGGAGGCAAACATAGATTTACCGTACGATTTATGGAACCACGAGAATCAGGTCGACCAATGCAAACAAATGATAATGTTAACTTTCAGTTAAATTGTTGTAATTTATAATGGATAAAATTATAAACTGTCCAACCTGCTCTAAAGAACTTATTTGGTCTAAAAAAGAAGAATGGCGACCGTTTTGTTGTGAGCGCTGCAAACTTATAGATCTGGGTGAATGGGCAAGTGAAAATCATCGCATAGTAGGTAATAAGCCTACTTTTGAAGATGCTGAAATTTTAGATTAAAACTAATATACTATTCAATTTGAAGTGGTGTTTTTAATTCATAGATAACATTTTTTGTTTCAATTTTTAATATCATATCCCAATCTGAACGCTTACTCACACATATCGGTAATAAAATTTTTGACTGCCATTGTGTAGCATTCAAAATATTATTTTGGTTCCTTTTCAGTACAAATATATTCATTCCCATATTCATCGATTTCATTAAAAACTTTACTGTTACAGCCTCTATGTCATTAGAGAAATTTTTTAATTTTACAGAAATATTAAAAGGCTGCATTGTTCTAACTTTGCCAACAAAAGTTAAATCAACTCGCTTATCTTTGTTATTATAAGAACAATTAGACTCTACTACATTGCAATTATTGTTATTTGTTAACGAAATAATATTTTTGGTCTTCGGACTTAATGATGAACTTATTATGAATTGTTGCACAAAAAGATATACTGCAATAAAAACAATAAATCCCAATAAAAAGTATATAAAACATTTATTCACAATCTCAACACCAAAACTCACTTATACCTGCTATACCAACCGCACCATATTGCTTTGCCTTTTTTAATAATGATTTTTTCATGCCACCTAAGGCAAAGATGGGAATGTTAGATTGACTCACAAGTGCGTCAAGTCCATTCCAATCTAGTATGGTAGCATCTGGATGAGATTTGGTTTCAAGCACAGGCGATACAACAACAAAATCTACATTTAAATCAATAGCACGACTTAGTTCATTTTGATTATGTACCGATGCAACTAATAACTTATCTGCACTAATTGGACGAGATTCATATGACATTAATCTCTCGCTATTTAAATGAATACCATCAGCATCACACTCACCTAAAATATCTATTGAAGAATTAACAATCAATTTTGCACCATATTGTTTACACAAGCGTGTTGAAGCTTTAGCTATATCTAGCAGCTGTTCCTTCGTTGATTTTTTGCATCGCAGCTGTACCAGTTTTATATTCGAATCCAAACATTTAGTAAGATGATTTAGATAATCATCTTTCGTCTCAGAACTGCCTGTTATTGCATAATATGAAGGTAAAGTTAGACAAGTAAGAATGGCTTTATTAGCCTCTGGAAATGAATAATTAGATAACTCATTATTGGAAACCCATTTAATGGGTTGTTGTTGCAGACTGACTACCGAACCATTAAAACTATCAATTAACCAAACATCTAAAAGAACCTGTTTATCAGGATAACTATGCGTAATTTTAATAAGAGGTTCGGCATGAAGAACATTTATATCTAACTCTTCATGAAGTTCGCGACAAAGAGCTTGATAATTTGTTTCATTCGTCTCAACTTTACCTCCAGGAAATTCCCATAAACCGCCTTGGTGTAAGTTTTCAGACCGCTTAGATATTAAATATTGACCGTTCCTATCTCGAATAACACCAACAGCAACATGTATTTTCGAAACCATTTAATAAATATAAATATTTAAAACAAACTAAGAGCGATATTCAGCATTAATTTTTACGTAATCGTACGAGAAATCACATGTCCATATTTGTGAGTTCGCAGAACCTCGATTAAGCTGTATTGTAATTGTAATTTCAGTTCCACTCATTACCTTCTGTCCAAGCTCTTCAGAATAAGAATCCGAACGACCTCCATTTTCAACAATGCAAATATCGTTAAGAAAAATTTTAAGATTGTTGATATCAAGATCTTTAACACCTGAGCGGCCAACTGCGGCGAGTATTCGACCCCAGTTTGGATCACTTGCAAAAAAAGCTGTTTTAACAAGCGGAGAATGCGCAACCGTATATGCAACACGATCTGATTCATTTATGTTTTCGGCTCCATCAACATTAATAGTAATTAACTTAGTTGCTCCCTCACCATCTCTTACTAATGCCTTAGCTAATATTTCAAAAACCTTATTCAGAGCTGTTTGAAATTCACTTAAATTTAAATCTGATATAGCAACTTCACTTTGACCTGTCGCCACCAAGACACAACTATCATTTGTTGATGTATCGCCATCTACAGTAATACGATTTAACGATTGATCTGCCGCGTCTTTTAAACACTGATCTAGCAATGGTTTTTTAATTTTAGCGTCGGTTGTAATATAAGCTAACATCGTAGCCATATCTGGACGAATCATCCCAACACCTTTAGCAATGCCCGTAATAGTGATAACTTGGTTACCAATGCTCATTTGGCATGAAACACCTTTAGGCACAGTATCAGTCGTCATGATGGCATTAGCTGCAGCAAGCCAATGATGCGGATTCAAATCAATACTTAAGTCAGCTGTAACAGCCTTAATCTTATCAACAGGCAAGTTTTCACCGATGACCCCTGTTGAAAAGGGTAATATTTCATCTGGCAAACAATTAAATTCTGCCGCCACAGCATCACAACAGGCATTCGCTGCATCGATACCTGCTTGCCCAGTACCAGCATTAGCATTACCAGCATTAATGAGTAAATATCGAGGCGTTTTGTTAGAAAGATTTTGCTTAGCAATGGTTACCGGTGCAGCACAAAATGCATTTTGAGTAAAAATAGCCGAAACAGTAGAGCCTTCAGTTATTTCAATTAAAGTAATATCCGTTCTATCAGCATAACTAATGCCCGCAGCAGCAGTTGCTAGCTGAACACCTGCAACAGGTAACAAATGGTTTACATCCTCTAAAATATTCATTTTTGTTTAATCAACTAATAAAGTCCTAATATCAATGTAACTTACATCTAACTTAAACGACCATGACACTGCTTATATTTTTTACCAGAACCACATGGGCATGGTTCATTTCGACCAACTTTACGTCCGTCGCGTACAAATGGAGTATGCTCATCTTCTGCACTTGCATTCCCACCATCTGCCTCTAACATAGCGGAGGCATCATCATGCTGGAAGTTCATATCCGTTTCCAAATCACGACGACGCTGCTCTTCGAGAGCTTCAACTTCTTCTTCACTTCGAACTTGAACTCGACTTAATACCGTAACAACTTCACGTTTCATTCTCTCTAGTAATTCAACAAACAGTTGGAATGATTCGCGTTTGTACTCTTGTTTTGGATTTTTTTGTGCATAACTTCTTAAATGAATGCCTTGTCGGAGTTGATCCATTGTTGACAAATGTTCACGCCACTGATGATCTAATACTTGTAGCATAACGGCTTTTTCAATATGCCGAATAACTTCAGAGCCCGATTCTTTTTCTTTGTTCTCATAAGCTAATTCAACTTCCTGAAGAACTCTTTCTCGTAACGTTTCCTCATGCAAGTCATCATCATTTTTAAGCCAATCTTTAATATCCAGTTTAATACCAAATTCATCTTCCATTGCTTCTTCTAAACCAGAAATATTCCACTGTTCTTCCAAACTTTGTTGCGGAACATAACTATTAACAACAGCATTAACAACTTCGGAACGTAACTCTTTAATATCTTCTGAAATATCATCTTCTTCCATTAACTCATTACGTTTACGATATATTTCCTTACGTTGATCATTTGCTACATCATCATATTCAAGAAGATTTTTTCGTGCATCAAAATTATGCCCTTCAACTTTACGTTGAGCATTTTCAATCGCTTTACTCACCCATGGATGTTCAATGGCTTCATTTTCTTGCATACCTAAACGTTGCATAATAGAAGCCATTTTTTCTGATGCAAAAATACGCATTAAATTATCTTCTAATGATAAATAAAACCGTGTAGACCCAGCGTCACCTTGACGACCGGCACGACCACGTAATTGATTATCAATTCGTCGAGATTCGTGACGTTCAGTACCAATAATACGTAAACCTCCAGAATCAAGAACTTGTTGATGACGTTGCTGCCAATCTTGTTTTAACTTTTCGATTTTTATATCGTCAGGGTTCTTTAGTTTATCTATTTCAATATCTAAGTTACCACCCAAGACAATATCTGTACCACGACCAGCCATATTTGTAGCAATGGTTACCGCACTAGGTAACCCTGCTTCAGCAACAATATCGGCTTCTCGTTCATGTTGTTTTGCATTTAGCACTTCGTGTTTTATTTTTTCTTTCTTTAATAAACTATGCAAGAATTCAGAGACCTCAATCGAAGCCGTTCCGACAAGTACTGGCTGCTTAGTTTTTTGGCATTCTTTTATATCTTCTACAATGGCTATAAATTTTTCAGCCTGCGTTAAAAATATTTGGTCAACCTGATCAATTCGAATCATATCCCGATGTGTTGGAATGACTACAACTTCCAAACCATAAATTTGTTGGAACTCATATGCTTCGGTATCAGCAGTACCCGTCATACCTGATAATGTTTCGTATAATCTGAAATAATTTTGAAAGGTAATTGAAGCAACAGTTTGGTTTTCATTTTGAATGTTTGCACCTTCTTTAGCCTCAATTGCTTGGTGTAAACCATCAGACCAACGTCGTCCATGCATTGTTCTACCTGTGAATTCGTCAACAATAACGATCTCATTATTTTCAACAATGTAATCAACGTCTTTTTGAAAAAGCACATGTGCTCTTAATGCTGAATTAACGTGATGAACCAAACCAATGTTTGCTGGATGGTATAAACTTTCACCCTCAGCTAACAAACCGGCCTCAGTCAACATTTCTTCTACGTGTTGATGACCTTCTTCAGTTAAATGAATTTGTTTGTTTTTTTCTTCCACGGTGTAATCACCTACACCATCTTCTTCCTCTTGCTTAACAAGTTTTGGTGCAAGTTGATTAATTTTAAAATACATTTCTGAACTATCTTCTGCAGGTCCAGAAATAATAAGTGGTGTTCGTGCTTCGTCAATTAAAATAGAATCTACTTCATCGACAACAGCAAAGTTATGTCCTCGCTGAAATTTATCTGAAATTTCAAAAGCCATATTATCGCGAAGATAATCAAAACCAAATTCATTATTTGTGCCATAAGTTATATCTGCAGCATAAGCCGTGCGCTTTTCATCTGGATCTTGTTCTGCTACAACAACACCAACGGAAAGACCAAGAAAATTATAGAGTTTCCCCATCCATTCAGCATCACGTTTAGCAAGATAGTCATTAACAGTAACGACATGGACACCCTTGCCAGCAATCGCATTCAAATAAACAGGCAATGTTGCCATTAAGGTTTTACCCTCACCGGTACGCATTTCAGAAATTTTACCTTGATGTAATACCATGCCGCCAATTAATTGCACATCAAAATGACGCATTCCTAAAGCACGTTGGCTAGCTTCACGAGCCGTTGCAAAAACTTCGGGTAGAATATTCTCTAAACTTTCGTTTTCATTTATACGTTGACGAAATTTCTCTGTTTGTTTTTTTAAGTCATCATCTGACAATGCCTGCATTTGCACTTCAAGATTATTTATTTGAACGACAATTTTTTGCAATTGTTTAATATAGCGCTCGTTCCGACTACCAAAAACTTTCTTTACAACTTTCCCGAACATGAAAAACTTCCTAATTTTACTTTGTACTTTATTATTAAATTAATGGAGCTATATATATAACAACTGCTTAGCCACCATCGTTACTATAAGCGTGACGAAGATACCGATAAGGAAAACCTTTATTTTACGCTATCTAGACCTGTTTTGTCTGATTTGGTTTCTGAAATTTCCTTGTTCATGCTTGGTTTAATAGAAATGTTGCCGATTGCATCAATATCAAGGGGAGTTAGTGGAAAGTCCTGTTCAGTTAAAACCTTAATCAATTTTGCTGCTCGATGTTTTTTATCAAGGATAGTGCCTTTTGGTCTTATTTGGCGAGCTGAAACGATTTTCCCAGATTGAAAATCTCCATTTTGGTCTATTCGTAGAGATAAAATGGGCGCTAATCCATTTTTACCCGCAATATTAATACCTAATGTGGTGCTAAAGTTTCCCAAACTGTAAGCAATAAGCTTACCTTGGTAGAGTTCAATCGCTCGTGGTACATGTGGCCCATGCCCAAGAATAACATCTGCACCCGCTTCAATAGCAGTATGTGAAAATAAAACGACATTACCTCGATTCTCACCATGAAAATACTCTGTTTCAAAAGGGATATGCATAAAACTGTCACCCTCAGCTCCACCATGGAATGAAACAATAACAATATCATTCGTGTTTGATAACGCTGTAATGGATTCACGTACATAGTCTAAATCCAGAAAGTCATGTGCCCCTCTAAACGGTGCAAAGGCTATTAATGCAATCTTAAGCCCCTTTAATTCCCACTCGGCAATATCCCCCATTAAACCAGAGTGTTTAATACCATATTGATCTAGTGTCTGCATGGTAAGTAAGCGACCACTATCACCAAAATCACGTGCATGGTTGTTTGCAAGACTCATAACATCAAAACCGGCTATTTGTAAGTATTGAGCGTAATGCGGCGGCATTCGGAAAACATAACAACGTCTAACATCTGGACACGCTTTTTCGGCTACACCGCCTGTACCAAATGTGCCTTCTAAGTTTCCAAAGGTAATGTCAGCTTTCAATAAAACATCAGTTACACCAGCTAAAAGGTTTTTTCCATCATCCAGCGCAAGTCGATGATCGGGGTAATCTGTACCCAACATTATATCTCCGACAGCTGTTATTTCTATAATTGTATTTGGTAAGGATTTTTTAGGCTGCGTTTTTTCAACTTCACTGTCTATTGCAATAGACATATCGGCAGAGATATCAGGATTTTTACTTTGTTCCAACTTAACATTGGAGCATGAAGATACGAGCAATAAACATGCACTGATTACGAGTACAACAAAGTTTTTAGTTTGGAGGGATATCACGGGGTAATTATACGGAGCTACTCAATCTACAGCACGACTATTTTACTTTTGTTGATTTAGAACTAATCTAAATCAAACAGTGTATGCATCCGAAAAATGCAGCTTATTTATAAGCCTATTTTTTAGCTGCTCGGAATATATATCGTTTAGGGTTTACTGCACGACCATTATTTAACACTTCAAAATGAACATGTGGGCCAGTTGAACGGCCTGTTGTACCCATCTTAGCAAGTACTTGGCCTTTTTTAATGGTATCACCTACTTTCACATCGATCTTCAAGCAGTGTCCATAACGGGTTGAATAACCTTTACCATGGTTAATTTCAACCAAGTTACCGTACCCAGAACGTCGGCCAGCAAAAGTAACTACGCCAGCAGCAACAGAAACAATGTCTGAACCGAGTTTACCGGCAAAATCGATACCGGAATGATGCACTCTACGACCAGTAAATGGATCGGTACGAATACCAAAATAAGAAGACAACCAGCCTCGTGATATTGGACGACCTGCGGGCTCAACTTCTGCTTGCAAATTATTCGTCATCATCATAGTTTCAAGTACATTAAGCTGACCACTTCGATTATCTAATTGACTAGAGAGATCAGATAAAGCAGCTAAAAAGTCGTTAACTTCCATAGACTTACCTTCATTCTCAAGCGCATTCACCGGTCCACCTTGAGCGGGTGGTTGAGAAAAATCAAATTCGCCACGTTCTAATTTTGCCATTGTCGTCAACCGCGAACCAAGGGCATCTAAGCGAATAACATGGGCCTGTAATTTACCTAAGCGTAGAGCAAGCGCATCCATATTTTCACGCGCATCAAGCGTAGCTTCATCAATTTTTAAACGTTGTGAGTCTATTTCTGTTTGATAAGCCAAATTCAGATCATCAGGCGTTGCACGTACATTCTGTGCCCCCATTTGGTATCCAAGATATACCAGACCAATAGGCATCATTAAGAAGCAACCTACCACAATAGCGGCAAGCTTTTTTGAGTCCATGACATAAAGCCCTGAACAGCCTTGTTTTCTTCTGAGTAGTACTATATTCATATGCAAACAACCTTAAAAACATATATTATTGTTAACGGTCAATCCCGCTAAATCTTTATAAATATTAGCATGTACTTCTCCACTGTAAAGTAAGATGTACAATTAAGTTATCACTGCAACTTATTAATTAGTATGAAATTACCTAGACAAATTAACAAGCTACTTCAAAGTAAAAATTCGAGAGTTGCGGCGCTCATCACAGAAGCTCGTAAACTCGAGTATTTAAATAACATACTACTGGACTTACTGCCTTTACCCTTGCCACATCACTGTCATTTAGCAAAAATGAATGGCAGCAAACTTGTTATTGTTGTCGATTCACCAACCTGGTCCGCACGCTTACGCTATTCTATCCCTGAGTTACTTGCAAAACTAAAACACCACTCACAGTTTTTTATTCCCATAAAAAATATTGAAATAAAAGTTAACCCTCAGTGGCAATCAAAGCCAAATCACGTAGCTTTAAAACCCAAACGAATTTCATCTGGAACGTCAAAATGTCTCAAAGAGACAGCTAATTCAATTGAAAATGAAGCAATAAAAAAAGCTCTACTAAAACTAGCCTCGCATTCTTAAAAATATGATTAAGCGAAACTGGCTATATAACGCATTGATTATATTAGTTTTTTCTTATGTACGTTGAACCATGTAAGATATTACCTACACTTCGTACTGAAATCAAGAGAGCTGGAAAATTTAAGAAGCTGAAACCGGCTGAATAAAGGAAATGGGAGCTTCCTGAGGGTCTGCGAAGCTTACTTGTTCCCATGCATCTTCTTCTGCAAGCAGAGCACAGAGAAGCTTATTGTTTAATTCATGACCGGACTTATGACCGGAAAAAGCCCCAATAAGGCTATGACCAAGTAAATATAAATCACCAATGGAGTCTAAGATCTTGTGTTTAACGAATTCATCGGCATAGCGAAGACCATCTTCATTTAATACTCGAAAATCATCCATCACAATAGCATTATCAAGTGTACCGCCTAATGCCAAATTTTTAGAACGTAAGGTTTCAATTTGATTCATAAAACCAAATGTCCGAGCACGACTAACTTCCTTAACAAATGATGTTGTTGAAAAATCTATTTCAGCTTTTTGAGTACCATTTTTAAATGCTGGATGGTTAAAATCAATGCTAAAAGAAACTTTAAATCCATCAAATGGCTCAAACTGTACCCACTTTTCACCATCATCTAGGCGAATTTTACGTTTAATTCGAATAAAGCGCTTAGGTGCTTTTTGCTCTTCAATACCAGCTGATTGAATCAAAAACACAAACGGACCTGCACTACCATCCATAATAGGTACTTCAGGCGCGTTTAAGTCTATATAGGCATTATCAATACCAAGACCCGCCATTGCAGATAAAAGATGCTCAACAGTGGAAATGCGAACACCATCTTTTATTAACGTTGTCGATAAAGTCGTGTCACCAACATTTTCAGGTGTTGCAGGAATTTCAACAGGTGTATCCAAATCAACCCGACGAAAAACAATGCCAGTATCAGCGGCTGCAGGTCGCAAAGTTAGGTACACCTTTTCTCCTGAATGGAGACCAACACCAGTAGCACGGATAATGTTTTTCAATGTGCGTTGATAAATCACAAATTTAATTCCTCTAAAATACAATATAAGAACATGCAAAAACCAGACCAAAAACAGCCACGCTTTTTACAAGCACAATCTAACCGCTAATAATAATACAAAATGTACTCTAACAGCAACTTGCAAACTCTTAGCGTCTAAAACCCCCAAAACTTGAAGGGCTTAGAATAAATAATAGATAAATAGTTCAATATTCGTCTGTAACTTATTTATTTTACGAACTTTTAAACATATTTTGTGGACTCAGTTCGCAAGTTAATCAGCTTGGCGGCGTAAAAATGCCGGAATATCTAGATATTCTAAATTAGCGTCCGACCCCGTACGCACATCAGCCGTTGTTTCTTGACGACGTTTAACTGTTGGACGATCGAGTTGAGTGTAATCCACATCGCCATTAATGGTTTTATCAACAACTAACGTTGGTATTTCAGCTGCAGCTTGTACTTCATTACCTAAACCTGTCGCAACAACCGTTACCCGAAGTTCACCGCTCATATCAGGATCAATAACCGTTCCAACAACTACCGTTGCATTTTCAGAAGCAAATTCTTTAACCGTGTTGCCTACTTCTTCAAATTCGCCAATCGATAAATCCATTCCAGCGGTCACATTAACGAGTATACCGCGAGCACCTGATAGGTTTACATCTTCTAGTAGAGGACTAGCGATTGCTGATTCTGCTGCTTCACGAGCACGTCCTTCACCTGTTGCCCGACCTGAACCCATCATCGCCATCCCCATCTCAGACATTACCGTACGAACATCTGCGAAATCGACATTGATTAAGCCTGGGCGAGTTATCAGTTCAGCAATACCTTGTACTGCGCCAAGTAATACATCGTTTGCAGCCTTGAATGCATCAAGCAAACTCATATTTTTACCAAGTACACTCAATAATTTTTCATTGGGAATCGTAATAAGTGAATCAACGTACTGTTTAAGCTCATCAATACCATTGCTAGCAATATCACCACGTTTTTTCCCTTCAAAAGGAAAAGGTCGAGTTACGATTGCAACGGTTAGAATTCCCATTTCACGAGCAACTTGTGCAACAACAGGTGCTCCACCCGTCCCTGTTCCACCGCCCATACCAGCAGTAATAAAGATCATATCTGAACCTTCAATGACTTCGGCAATACGTTCACGATCTTCTAAAGCAGCCTGGCGACCAATATCTGGATTAGCTCCTGCACCTAATCCTTTTGTAATGTTACCACCGAGTTGCAAGACAGTTTTAGCCGACGAATTCTTAATCGCTTGTGCATCTGTATTTGCACAAATGAACTCAACGCCTTCTAACTCCTTACTCACCATATGCTCAACAGCATTACCACCACCGCCGCCTACACCAACAACTTTGATGACTGCACTTTGACTATATGTATCCATTAATTCAAACATCTTAGACCTCCTCACTGTATAACAGTGCTTTATAAAATTAAAAATTACCCTGAAACCAACTTTTCATTCTTTGAATAACGCTACTAAAACTACTTCCCATACGCGCTTCAGATTCACGCATACCACGATTTTGATAACCGAATAATAATAAACCTACACCAGTTGAATGAATTGGTGTACGCACGACTTCGACTAATCCGGTAACATATTGTGGACTTCCTAAACGTACAGGCATGTGAAAAATTTCTTCTGCTAGTTCAACTGCGCCTTCCATTTTTGAGCTTCCACCGGTTAATACAACACCTGCAGCACATAAATCTTCAAAACCACTTCGACGTAATTCAGCTTGAATTAAGGTAAATAATTCTTCATAACGTGGCTCAACAACTTCGGCTAATGTTTGTCTTGCAAGACGTCTTGAAGCTCGTTCGCCAACACTGGGTACTTCAATTGTTTCTTCAATGCTTGCTAATTGTGTTAAACAACACGCATATTTAAGTTTGATATCTTCTGCGTGTTGCGTTGGTGTACGAAGTGCAACAGCAATATCATTGGTAACTTGATCACCTGCAATGGGAATGACTGCTGTATGGCGAATAGCACCTTCGGTAAAGACAGCAATATCTGTTGTACCCCCGCCAATATCCACTAGACAGACACCGAGCTCTTTTTCATCTTCAGTTAAAACAGAATGGCTTGATGCAAGTTGTTCTAAAATCACATCATCAACCTCTAAACCGCAACGTCGTACACATTTAATAATATTTTGAGCCGCACTCACGGCACCCGTTACCATATGTACTTTGGCCTCTAAACGTACTCCGGACATACCAATAGGCTCACGTATACTTTCTTGATTATCAATAATAAATTCTTGTGGAAGTATGTGAAGTATTTTTTGATCGGCAGGTATCGCTACAGCACGCGCCGCATCTATAACACGCTCAACATCAGCGTTAGAAACTTCTTTATCTCGAATAGCAACAATACCATGAGAATTTAGACTACGAATATGACTTCCAGCAATACCGGCATATACAGAATGAATTTGGCAACCCGCCATTAACTCTGCTTCTTCAACCGCACGTTGAATTGATTGAACCGTTGACTCAATATTTACCACAACACCTTTTTTTAAACCGCGAGATGGATGCGAGCCGATACCAATAATTTCAACTTCATGTTCTGGTGTAATTTCACCAACAATAGCGACTACCTTAGAGGTGCCAATATCTAAGCCAACAATTAAATTCTTTTCTAACTTCTTAGACATGAACCATAACTCTCTTATCTTTAATAAACGGCTTAACAACAGCCTGTTGCTGTTTCCATTTAACACTGAATCCGTTTGTATAACGCATATCTATACGTTCAATTAAAACTTCTTTTTCACGTAGCGTTGAATAAATTTGGGTAAAACGCTGTAAACGATATAGTTTATTCTGTCGGCCTAAAATTAATTCAATCCCACTTTGTAAACTTAACGTTAAAGCTTGTCTTGCATCAAAGGTTACTTTTACTACTTTCAAATTAAGGTTAGAGAACATTTCCCTTGCATCACTAAAGTAACGTAAACATTTGACTGCAATATCATCAGCTAAAAGCTTACTTGCATCATTGATTGCCACAAAACGAGGCAAACCTTCTGGATAAGTTTTTGCATCTGGGCGAAAAACTTTACCTGCATCATCAACTAAACCATCCCCCCCCCAATAAGCAACGGGCGTATGCTCAACAACTTCAATAACCAATGTGTCTGGCCAGACTCGTTGAACAGATGCTTGCTTAACCCAGGCCATATTTTCAATTCGACTTTTAATTACATCCACATCAATATTAAAAAAGCCTTTATTTTCAAAAATACTTAAACCTTTATTTTCTTTAGATTTCTCAACACCATTTGTGAGTGCTAAATGGAGCATTTCCTCAGTAACATAACTGAAATCACCCAACGCTCTCACTTTGGTTATAGGTAATGTTGCAGGATCATTTACTTTCAAATAGCTCCATACACAAACCGAAACAAACACAGCTAACATTAAAGTTAAACGAAACCACTTAAACATTCCGATAAAGATACTCGGCTCAGAAGCACTTACTGCTTGTTGATTACGTTTAAACACTTAATGGCCTCATCGAATTATCGATTGAATGCAAACTCGAATTTTCTAACGTTTGCTTCAAAATCGCAGACACTAGCTCATCAAAATTTAAACCATGTTCTTTTGCCGCCATGGGTACAAGACTATGATCCGTCATTCCCGGAACAGTATTAATTTCTATTATCCAAGGTTTATTATTTGCGTCGCACATCAAATCAACACGTCCCCAACCGGAAGCTCCAACTTTATTAAAAGCAGACAATGCAAGTCGTTGTAAATGACCTTCTTCTTCTTTCAACAATCCACAAGGACATAAGTACTCAGTATCATTTGATTGATATTTTGCACTATAATCATAAAAAGAATGTGATGTTTTAAGTTGAATGACAGGCAATACATCTTGTCCCAAAATAGCAACTGTATATTCTGCACCCGTAATCCATTGTTCTATTAATACTTCACCAGCATAGTCTTTCGCATTGGTATAAGCGGTATTTAATTCTTCTACTGATTCAACTCGGGCCATCCCTAGACTAGAACCTTCCAGAGTTGGTTTAACGATTAGAGGAAAGCCTAACGTTGCTGCAATGCTGTCACCATCTGACAACGAATCCATCACAACAAATAATGGTGTCGGTAAACCCGCACCTTCGAGTAACAGCTTGGTACGTAATTTATCCATCGCGATTGCAGAAGCAGCCACACCACTTCCAGTATAAGGAATATCTAAAATCTCAAGTAGCGATTGAATAACACCGTCTTCACCACCCTTTCCATGCAAAGCAATAAATGCTCGATTAATTTTTTCATTTTTTAAATCATCTAAAATAGTTTCTTTAGTAACATCGATACCAAAAGCATTGATACCCTGACGTAATAATGCATCAAGCACTGATTGCCCGCTTTGCAATGAAATAGGACGTTCAGCTGACCAGCCACCCATTAACACAGCAACACGACCGAAGTCTTTTACATCATTTTTAGTTATGCAGTTTGCCACTATCTATTACCTATTATTCGAACTTCGCGAATTAAATTAATACCAAATTCATCAACTATTGATTGATGTATATAATCAATGAGGCTTTCAATATCGTTGGCGTTTGCAGTTCCCGTATTAATAATAAAATTAGCATGTTTATCCGAAACACATGCACCACCGATGCAATACCCTTTTAGCCCAGCAGACTCAATCAAACGCGCAGCAAAATCATTCTCTGGGTTTCTAAAAACTGAACCCGCATTAGGCTGTTGTGTTGGTTGTGTTGCACCACGACGCGCAAGATGTGATTTAATCTTTTGCTCACTTTCTTCTCGTTGACCTGGTTGTAATTTCACCATCGCACCAATGAACCATTCATCTACACCTATGGTAAAATCAGAACCTGTTTTTGATTTCACTGAACGATACGCGATATCAAATTCACTAACGTCACGAACATGAATATTGCCAAGTTTATCGATTGTTGAAACATTCTGAATAATGCTCCATGTTTCACCACCCATAGCACCTGCATTCATAGCAAGAGCTCCGCCAAACGTACCGGGTATTCCACATAAAAATTCTGCGCCGGTTAAAGATTGTTTTGCTGAAAAACGAGCAAGTTTTGGGCTTGGCACACCAGCTTCAACATACAATGTTGAATTATTTCTTTCTTCAATTGTATTTAAAACACTACTAGTATAAATAACAATTCCATTCACACCCGAATCACGGACTAATAAATTACTACCCAATCCAACAAATGTGATTTCTGCAGTACTCTCTTGCATACTTAAAAATAAACTTAAATCATCAATATCTGCTGGTTTATAGAATACTTCTGCAACACCTGTTGTACGCCATGACGTATGTTTTGCCATAGACTCATTACATGTTAAGTCGCCACGCAGTTGTTGATTTTGTTTTATATTCATCGCTTGCATCATTTCAATTCTGTTAAGCAAAATAACTCTGCTTCAAGTTTCGCCGCAGCTAAACCAACATTGCCAGCTCCCAAGGTCACAACAACATCCCCTTCTTGCGCAATACTATTAACCGTTATTGCTAAATTAGTAATATCTTCTACAAAAATCGGATCAACTTGACCACGAACTCGAATAGCTCGAGAAAGCGAACGACCATCGGCACCCGTTATAGGCGCTTCTCCGGCGGAATAAACTTCGAGCAAAATTAATACATCAGTACTTGATAAGACGCTGGAAAAATCTTCAAACAAATCACGAGTACGCGAATATCGATGAGGTTGAAAAACAACAACTAATCGATTGTCAGGCCAACCTTTTCTAACAGCATCTATCGTGGCTTCAACCTCAGTTGGATGATGCCCATAATCATCAATATGTAATACAAGACCGTTACTTGTTTTAATTTTTCCATTAATTTGAAAGCGGCGACCGATTCCTTCAAATTTTTCAAATGCCGACTTAATCGCATCATCAGCAACATCGAGCTCTCGTGCTACAGCAATGGCTGCCAATGTATTTAATACATTATGTTCACCTGGCATATTCAATGTTAAATCAAGCTCTGAATCCGTTTTGTTTGATACAACAGTAAAAGATGTTTTATTTTCAATTTGTTTAATATTAACGGCTCTAAGGTCAGCATCACTGTGAATACCATATGTTAATACTGGGCGAGTAATTTTGGGTAGTAATTCTTTCACTACAGCGTTATCAAGACACATTATTGCTAAACCATAAAATGGTAAATGGTGTAGAAATTCTAAGAAGGTTTGTTTCAACACTTCAAAATCACCATCATAAGTTTCCATATGATCGGCATCAATATTAGTCACAATTGCCATCATAGGTTGTAGATGCATAAACGATGCATCACTCTCATCCGCCTCGGCAACTAAGTAATGACTATCACCTAAGCGCGCGTTAGATCCAGCACTATTTAACTTTCCACCAATGACAAACGTAGGATCTAGATTTCCTTCTGCTAATACAGTTGCAATTAAACTGGTTGTTGTTGTTTTACCATGTGTACCCGCTACAGCAATGCCATACCGAAAACGCATTAACTCCGCTAACATTTCAGCGCGAGGCACAACAGGGATACGATTTTCAATAGCTGCTTTAACTTCAGCATTAGATCGATTTACAGCACTTGATGTTACAACGACATCACAACCTAAAATATTTGATGCATCATGACCTATAACAATAGTTGCACCCTGGCTTTGTAATCTATTAGTCACTGCGTTTTCTTGAATATCTGAACCTGAAATCTCATACCCTAAATTTAATAACACTTCAGCAATACCACTCATGCCGATACCACCGATACCTACAAAATGTATACGTCGAATTCGGCCCATCCCTAAACGACCTTTGCGTTCATTAACATTATTCATCAGTTCAGCCATTAGAGATGCCTTGTTCAGGTTTTAACATCAAGTTACAGCATAAATCTGCAACTTGTGTAGCCGCACCCTGCATAGCAAGACCACGAGCATTTTCTGCCATACTTAAAAGCCGATCACGACCGTTACACAACAGTTTTTCTAACGTTGACTTAAAATCATCCGATTTTAAATTTGACTGACGTACAACAATAGCTGCATCGCCATCCGCAAGATATCGCGCATTAAAATATTGATGGTCATCGACAGCATAAGGGTAAGGAATAAGAATAGAACCAACCCCTGCAACCGATAATTCAGAAACGGTTAATGCGCCTGAACGGCAAATAACAATATCTGCCCAGCTATAAAGTTTAGGCATGTCATCAACGTATGCGATAACCTCTGATTTCATCGGAACTTTTTTATAAAACGATTGAGTAAGATCGAAATTTCGCGTACCGGATTGATGAATAATATTTAACGGGCAAGTGCTGCCAATATTTTTAAATAGTTTTGGTAGGCTTTCATTTAAAGCTGTCGCACCTAAACTACCACCTAGTACAAGTACATTAATCTCTTTATTTTGACGTGAATTAAAACGTATCTTAGGTGAATCCATATTTTCAATATCTTTACGAATAGGATTACCTGCATGAATTGCATTAATATTCTTTTTAAACGTATTTGGAAAGGCTTGAACAACATGTGTCGCAAAATGCGAAAGCATCTTGTTTGTCATTCCTGCTATAGTATTTTGTTCGTGAATAACTAATGGCTTACGTAATATCCATGATGCTATACCGCCTGGACCAGAAACAAACCCACCCATACCTAAAACAACATTGGGCTTTTGTTTAATTAAAATGGATAGTGCTTGATATACCGCTATCGTTACTTTAAATGGTGCTTGCAACCAACCAATTAACCCTTTACCTCTAAGACCCGTTACTGAGACATAATGTAGAGGAATAGATTTTGATGGAACAATCTTCGACTCCATTCCATTGCGTGTGCCCATCCAAGAAACTTTTATGCCTCGACGTTGCAATTCTTCTGCAACCGCTAGCGCTGGATACACATGGCCGCCTGTACCACCTGTTGCTATTAAAACATGTTGAGTGGGCATCATTTCATCACCTCGTATCGAGAATGAACATGACGATCATATTGACGCACTTCAAAATTAACTCGGAGAACCAAACCAATGGCGATACACATAACGACTATGCTACTACCACCATAACTCATAAATGGAAGTGTTAATCCTTTAGTTGGTAACACACCCATGTTTACACCAATGTTAATAAAAGCTTGCAAACCTATCCATAAGCCAATGCCGTATGCCAAATAACCACCAAAAGCATGTTCATGTTGTTCTGCACGGAAACCAATATAAAGAGAGCGGAAGACAACAAATGCAAACAAGCCAATTACAATAACACCAGAAATCAATCCCAATTCTTCTGACATAACTGCAAACAAGAAATCTGTGTGCGCTTCAGGTAAATAAAATAATTTCTGTACACTCGACCCTAGACCAACGCCAAACCATTCACCTCGACCAAAAGCAATCAGTGCTTGTGTCAGCTGGAATCCGCTATTGAAAGGATCGCTCCACGGATCAAGAAAGGTTGTTAATCTTTGTAAACGATAAGGCGATAAAACAGCCAGAAGTCCTAACAATGAAACTAAAGCAGAGATAAGTAGTAAGAACTGCCAAGGTTTAGCACCACCCAGCCATAACATCCCCATCGTTGTTGCAAGCAATACAACAGCTGCACCAAAATCAGGTTCGAGTAATAATAAAAATACTATTATAGATAACAAGCCTAGTGGTTTTAAAAACCCGACTGTATGACTACGTAACGTATCGTTATGACGAACTAAATAACCCGCAACATAGATAATGGCAAAAAGTTTTACAAACTCTGAAACTTGAAGGCTAAACAACCCCATATCGATCCAACGCGTACTACCGTTTACTTGTTTGCCGATACCTGGAATAAAAACAAGGGTTAATAAAACGATACTAATAAAAATTAAAGGTAAACCACTTTGACTCCAAAATTTTAGTGGTATTTTATAAGCTATATATAAAGAAATAAATCCAACAAAAACGTAAGCCAACTGACGCCAGAAATAATACAAAGGGTTACCTGTAAGTTGGCCTGCAGTAGAAACTGAAGATGAACCAACCATCACAAGACCGATCATAGAAAGACAAAAAACAATAAGAAGTAACTGACAATCACAGGACGTAAGTTTGTTCAAAATTTTTGCGGACTTACGTGGCTTAGTCACACTAGATGATGATAAGTAGGCAGCTTGCATTGTTGACATTAGCATTCCAACCTTTTTACTGAATCAATAAATGACTCGCCACGATGCATATAATTATCAAACTGATCAAAACTTGCGCACGCAGGTGAGAACAAAATAACATCATCTTTCACTGCTGTAGAGGCAACAAGATTAATTGATTGCTCTAGTGTTTCTACACGAACAATATTCGTTTTTATTTTATTAACAATGGCGTCTATAATTAAATCAGCATCTTCACCGTACACATATATGTTTTTTACATTAGCCGTTAAGGCAGGAACCAAATCACAAAAATCTTGTGCCTTACTTTGGCCACCTAAGATTAAATGTACGGCACGTTCAGAAAGCCCTGCTAATGCCGCACTAGTGGCTCCAATATTCGTTGCTTTAGAATCATTAATCCAAACCAAATCGTTATATGTGCTTACCACCTGACTTCTATGTTCTAAACCTGAAAATTCATTAATAACATTTTGTGTTTGCTTTAGATCGGTATCAAATACAGAACATAAACTAAGCGCTGCTAATATATTTAATTTATTATGTAAACCAATTAGCTTAATATTCGAAATGTCCGCAATGATGTTATCATTATGATAGATAACTTCATTTCCATCATGATGCTTAATATAAAAATCTGCTTTTTGGTTTACTAAACTAAAGGTTATTGTATTAGCGTCATAATCAAGACTAATACCTGAAATAACATCATCATCTGAATTAAATATTATATTTTCTGCATTATGCAAAACTTTTTTCTTCGCATCACGATAATCAGAATATGAATCATAACGATCCATATGATCTTCACTGATATTTAGAATAATACTGGCATACGCTTTTAAGCTGAAAGTGGTTTCTAATTGAAAACTAGAAAGCTCCAACACGTAACAATCTGTTTCACTATCCGTAGCAATCAAATCAAGGCAAGGAATACCAATATTACCGCCTGGTTTAGCAGTAATATTAGAGGCGTTTAAAATTTCACTAACAAGTGTTGTTACTGTGCTTTTGCCATTGGAACCCGTAATCGCAATAATAGGCTTATCCGTTAAGCGACAAAACAGCTCAACATCACCAATAACCTCTTTACCTTGATTGATAGCATCTTGAATAAAAGGGTGTTTAATAGATACACCTGGGCTAACAATGAGTATATCCGCCTGACTAAAATATTTTTCTTGAAAATACCCACTAACAATATCAATATTTTTATTGATACAAGATAAATCCTCACGACTATCAATGAGTGTGAAAAATATATTATGTTTGTTTAAAAATTCTGCACAAGATAATCCTGTAGAACCGGCCCCTACAATAAGGACACTCTTATCTTTCCACTCTAATTTTAGATCAGTAATTTTCATATTTAATATATCATTACTCAAAAAATTTTCTTTGACCGCAAACATAGTTAACGTACTTTCAACATAGCTAAGCCGACTAGAACTAAAATAACCGTAATTATCCAAAAACGAACTATCACCCTTGGTTCAGGCCAACCTTTTAATTCAAAATGATGGTGCAGTGGTGCCATACGAAATATTCGTTTTCCAGTTAATTTGAATGAGGCTACTTGCAGTACAACCGATAATGTCTCAATAACAAATACACCACCCATAACAAATAAAATTAACTCTTGCCTAACAAGTACCGCAATAATCCCTAATGCTGCACCTAATGCTAACGCGCCAACATCACCCATAAATACTTGTGCAGGGTAGGTATTAAACCAAAGGAAGCCTAATCCTGCTCCTACGATAGCACCACAAAAGATCACCAATTCACCAACACCAGCTATATACGGAATTGACAAATAACCCGCATATTCAATGTGCCCTGTTAGATATGCAATAAAACCTAACGCTCCACCCACCATTACCGTTGGTAATATTGCTAATCCATCTAAACCATCCGTTAGGTTAACCGCATTACTCGAACCGACTATGACAAGATATGAAATTGCAACAAATGAAAAGAAACCAAGCTGAAAAGTTAAATCTTTAAAAATGGGAATGATAAATTGTGTTTCGACAGGACTCGCTGCCTTATACAAATAAATAGAAACCACAATAGCGATAACAGACTGCCACAAGTATTTGTAACGAGAAGACAAGCCTTTTGGGTCGCGTTTAACTAATTTTTTATAATCATCTATCCAACCAATCACACCAAAAGCAAAAGTCACTAACAAAACAATCCAAACGTAACGGTTGCTCAAATCAGCCCACAATAAAGTACTTATACCTATTGCAACTAAAATTAAAGCTCCCCCCATTGTTGGCGTACCTGATTTAATTAAATGTGTCTCGGGACCATCGTCACGTATTGGCTGACCAATATTATATCGACTTAATTTTTCTATCATTGTCGGTCCAATAATAAGTGAAATACTTAATGCAGTAATAACACCTAAAATTGCACGAACAGATAAATAATTAAAAAAATTAAATCCACTATGAAAATCTTGTAAGTATTGCGCTAGTGAAAATAACATTAATGCTCTCCTGAGCCAGGCTGATTTAGGCAAATTGAATTTACAATCTTTTCCATTTGCATTGATCTAGAACCTTTTACAAGAACAATGTCGCCCTCTTTAATGTTTTTCACCAAATCATCTACAAGATTTTTATGTGTAGTAAAATGTTTTGAATCACCATGAAATTCTTTATGGGTGTAATTACTGCTCACCCCTAAAGTATATAAAAATGTAACACTGCCATGCTTTAATTTTACTGCTGCATCTTTGTGTAATTGAACAGCATCACTGCCAAGCTCACCCATATCACCTAATACAACATGATATTGACCAGTAAAAATTTGTATTGCATTAATTGCTGCTGATAAAGAGGCCGGGTTTGCATTGTATGTATCATCTATGACAATACTATTATTAATCCCCTCTTTTCTTTCAAGTCGACCAGCAATAGGTTGCATCGATTCTAGCCCATGCTTAATATCTTCAAAATTTATCTTAAGTGCGATAGATGCAGCTATAGCAGCCAATGCATTAACAATATTGTGGTTACCCAATAAAGGTAATTTTAAATCGAAGATTTCGTTATTATTAAAATGAATTGTTAAATTATTATTTTTGTTATTAATTGAAAAAGATACATCCGCATTTCTATTCTCACCAAAACTAATACTTTTTTTATTATTCACAAGAGATGCCCAATAAGAAAAGTATGTATCGTCATAATTGAGAATCGCGACACCGTTATCAGACAAGCCTTGGAAAATCTCGCCTTTTGCTTTTGCGACACCGTCTAAACTACCAAAGCCTTCTAAGTGAGCAGCAGCAGCATTCGTAATAATAGCGACATCTGGTTTTACTAAGTTGGTTAAGTAGGAGATTTCGTTTTTATGGTTGGCACCCATTTCAATAACAGCATGCTCATATTGAGATGTCATTCTATATAAAGTAATAGGAACACCAATATCATTATTAAAATTACCTTTAGTTGCTAAAACACTGCCTTGTGTTGCCAAAATACTATGCAACATTTCTTTCACCGTGGTTTTACCATTGCTGCCTGTAACGGCCGCAACAGGATAATTAAATTGGCTGCGCCATGCACTGGCTAGTTGACCAAATGCAATACGTGTATCATCAACAATTAACGCAGGTTTCACATTTTCAATTTCACGCTCCAATAAATATGCGGCTGCACCACGGTCATGCGCATGCGTTATATAATCATGGGCATCAAATTTATCACCTTTTAATGCAACAAATAATTCACCTTGTTTAATGGTTCGGCTATCCGTATTAATACCACGTACAATACATTCACTATCCGATGTATCATCACCAACTAACTTGGCTCCGATTGCGTCTCGAACTTCATTTAATGTCATTGTAAACATTGTTATTGGATACCCTTGTTGAACTATCTGTTCATTCGTTACTAGTTGTTCTAATGCATTCATTGTTATTAACTAAAAAATTCTTCAACAACTTTTATGTCGCTAAAGTTAATTTTTTTATCACCGATTATTTGATAAGTCTCATGCCCTTTACCGGCAATAACCACGCAACCATTTTTATTGGTTTCTTTAATTGCTTCAATAATTGCCTTTTTTCGTTCAAGCTCAACCCGTACATTTTTGCTAGTACTAATTCCTAACATGATTTGCTCAATAATTTTTTCAGCAGATTCACTTCTAGGGTTATCGTTTGTTAATACAATGCTATCGGCATACTGATCGGCAATTTCACCCATCTTTTTACGTTTATCTTTATCACGCTCACCACCACAACCAAATACACATGTTAAGTTTCCTTGATATTGTTTAATTAAGGTTTGTAAAACATGCTCTAATGCATCCGGTGTATGCGCATAATCAACAATAACTAGTGGAAAACCTTCAGCTTTAATCTTTTGCATTCGACCAACAACAGGTTGTATTTTATTAACCTTTGCTGCTATATCGTCCAATGAAAATCCTTTAATTTGTAGATAAGCACAAACTGCCAATAAGTTACTAATATTAAAGTCACCAACTAAATTCGAACTGATTTTTATCGAACCTTGTCTTGTATTAAGAATAAACTCCGAACGCTCGGCATGGTATTGAATATTCGAGGCATATATATCCACATCATCTTTGTTACCTATTGAGCTATAAGTAACTATGCTTGCAGTTGTTGCCGCATTAACAAAATCTACTCCATGAGGATCATCCATATTAATAATGGCTGTTTTTAATGAAGCATATTTAAAAAGTTTTAACTTCTCATTTAAGTATGCGTCCATCGTTCCGTGATAATCTAAATGGTCTTGCGTTAAATTTGTGAAGATAGCGGTATCTATTTGAACACCGTCCGTTCTGCCTTGCGCTAGCGCATGTGATGAAACCTCAATAGCGGCATAATCTGCATTTTGTATTACAAAATCAGCAAGTGTTTTATGCACAGTTAACACATCAGGCGTTGTATGTGTCCCTACAGATAGTTCAGGATAGATACCTAAACCTAGCGTACCAATTAATCCACATTTATTTTCTGTGCCTAATGCCTGTGCAATAAAGTTCACACATGATGTTTTGCCATTTGTTCCCGTTACAGCAACAATATCTATCTTCTCAGATGGTTGTTCGTAAAAAACATTGGCAAGTTCCGCCAATTTTTCTTTTAAATTATTTATGGCAATAAGCGGTATTTTTTTATTATTTTTTGTTGTGTATTTTGACCAAGAAAAAGGAATAACATCAGCTTGTGCATCCCATACAACAGCAACAGCTCCAGCTTCAATGGCGGCATCAATGTAATCAAGACCGTTAGCTTCTTCGCCATTAATTGCGACAAATAAGTCACCATTTTTTATTTGGCGACTATCCATTGTAAGACCACGAACCTCAACATCGTATTGAGTTGGTAGAGTTACAATATTGGCCAAAACAACACTGAGTGTTTTATGTAATGGTTGTTGTAGAATCGTCATCATCTTCCAACCATTCCACTTTTAGATACACCAGCAGGGGCTGCGGCATATTTTACATCGTTATTTATCGCGTCAGGCGCCACGTCTAATATACGTAAAGCACCGGCCATAACTTTTGAAAATACGGGTGCAGCAACTTCACCTCCATAATAAACACCACCTGATGGCTCATCTACATTAACGACCATAACAAGTCTTGGATTGCTCGCTGGAACTAAACCAGCAAAAATTGACAGATATTTTTTATCACTATAACCACTTACGGTAATTTTTTTAACAGTACCTGTTTTACCTGCAACTCTGTAACCAGGAATACTAGCTAAACTTCCTGTACCCTCTTTCGTTATTACTGTTTCCATCATGGAAATAATTTGCCGTGATGTATTTTCACTTAATACAGCTTTACCAATTACATCATTATCAACACGAGTAAATTTAACAGGAACACGTTTACCTTTATTTGCAATAACAGCATATGCTCTCGCTAACTGTAATGATGTAACAGATAAACCATAACCATAAGATAATGTCGCTCTTTCAATTTTTTGCTTATCCGAAATCAGATTGACTAAACCACTTACTTCACCAGGGAAACCACTATTACTACTTAGACCAAACCCAACATTGTTATGCATGCGAGTAATTTTACTGGCTGGAATTGATAGAGCAATTTTAGTCATACCAACATTACTCGACTTTTGAATAATATGAGTTAGATCAATAACACCGTAGTTACGGTGATCACGAATTAAACTCGTACCAACACGTAAAGTACCCGGTGTTGTATCAACTTTAGTTGTTGGTCGATAGCTACCAGATTCCAGAGCAGCAGCCATTGTAAAAGGCTTAATCGTTGAACCGGGTTCAAAAATATCAGTCACCGCTCTATTTCTAAAATTTTTGCTTTTTAATTTTTTTCTATTATTAGGATTGTACGAAGGTTGGTTTACCATTGCTAAAACTTCGCCCGTTTTAACGTCTAATATAACTGCTGAACCAGATTTAGCTTTATGCTTTTGAACAGCTTTCTTTAATTCTCGATAAGTTAAATACTGTAATCGACGATCGATACTTAAAATTAAATCTTTTCCAGGTTTAGCTTGCTTTATTAATTCAACATGTTTAATAACACGGCCTAATCTATCTTTTAAAACACGCTTTAAGCCTGGTGTACCTTGCAACCAGTCATCATATGCCAACTCCATTCCTTCTTGACCAGCATCATCAATGTTTGTAAAACCAAGTACATGTGAAGCCACCTCTCCTGCTGGATAATATCTTCGATACTCACGCTGTAGTGATACACCAGATAAACCTAAAGCTAAAATACGTTGAGATTTTTCAGGGGTAACATGACGTTGTAAGTAAACAAAATCGCGTGTTTTACGTTGCATTACTATTTTTGTAATATAAGAAACTTTAACGTCGAGTATCTTTGCAAGTTTAGGCCACTGCGCTTGTACAGTTAAAAATTCTTTTGGATGAATCCAGACAGAATCAACCGGTGTACTCAATGCTAGTGGCTCACCATTTCGATCTGTAATCATGCCTCTATGTGTCGAAATAGGCATAACGCGTAAATACCGCGCAGCACCTTGGTCTTGTAAAAATGCGTTATCTAAAATATGTAAATCAAACGCACGCCACACAAGCGCAGCAATACTTAATATAATAAAAACTACAATTATAAACATGCGATAAAATTTAACCGGTGTATGTACTGTTACACTCATAATTTTATAATGACCGTATTTTTATATTCAACATTACGCATATGCAATTTTTCTGTAGCAATTTTTTCAATACGACTATTCGTTGCCCATGTACTTTGTTCTAATTGCAATTGACCCCATTCAATATTCATTTGATCTCGTTGAGCAACTAAACTTTCCAACTTTACAAATAACAACCGATTACTGTATTTACTATAAACAACTAGCATGGCTGAAATAAGTACAGCTAAAATAACAAACCCATTAAAAATTTTTAATTTATCGGCTATTAATTGTGAGAATAAATCTTTCATTTTAATTTAAACTCTTGTTGCTATACGCATAACAGCACTACGCGCACGTGGGTTATTTTCAACTTCAATATCAGATGCTTTTATCGCTTTACCAATCCGCTTTAATTTTGAGTTTACTTGTACATGCATAACAGGCAAATCAATAGGTAGTTGTTCACCTTTTTCCATGTTGCGAATAAAGTGCTTCACAATTCTATCTTCAAGCGAGTGAAAACTTATAACAACCAAACGACCGCCTGGTTTTAAAATATTAACGGCCTGTTGTAAGCATTGCTCTAAATCGTCTAACTCACTATTAATAAAAATTCTTATTGCTTGAAAACTACGCGTTGATGGATCTTTACCTTTTTCCCATTTAGGATTTGCAGCAGCTACAATAGAAGCCAATTGTTTCGTTGTTTGAATGGGTTGTTCTTCACGAGCATTAATAATTGCCCGAGCTATTCGTTTAGCAAAACGTTCTTCACCATATTCTTTTAAAACTTTTGATATATCGGCTTCATCTGCTTTAGCTAACCACTGTGCTGCGCTAAGTCCTTGCTCTGGATTCATACGCATATCAAGTGGACCATCATTTTTAAAACTAAAACCTCGACCGGCATCATCTATTTGTGGTGATGACACGCCTAAATCTAATAACACACCATCGACGTCACCTTGCCAACCATATTGCGTTACCACAGCTTCAAGCTCAGCAAATGATGTTTGTGAAATAGAGAAACGTTCATCTTGCATAAATTCTTTTTCTGCCGTTTCTATTGCTCGAGGATCTTTATCGAAGCTAAGCAAACGTCCATCTGTATCAAGTTGCTCTAGAATTAAACGACTATGTCCACCACGACCAAAGGTACCATCGATATAATGACCGGTAGCATTGATATTTAATGCCTCCACCGCTTCATTAAGCAATACTGTTTGATGAACTAGAGCGTCACTCATAAAGATATGCTCCCTAAATCGTCTGACAATTCATCACTGTCAGTTTCGGTCAGCCAACTATCACGCTGCTCACTCCAAATTTGTTCATCCCAAATTTCAAATTTTTTACCTTGGCCTATTAGAGTAACTTTCTTCTCTAAATTAACCCGCTCACGTAATAGCGGTGGCAATAAGATACGACCACTATTATCAAACTCACACTCTGACGCGTGGCCGATAAGTAATCGCTGTAATTTACGATTTTGAGGGTTAATATTGGGTAAACGTACAAGTTGACGTTCAATTTCTTCCCATGCTGGCAAGGGGTATAGCAACAAACATGGGTCGTTTAAATCCAGTGTTACCACTAGCTGTCCACTGCATTGCGCAGTCAGCTTTTCACGATACTTACTGGGCATCGCCATGCGCCCCTTAGCATCAAGATTAAGTGTGTTAACACCTCTAAACAATGTCCTACTCCTGAGTGATCAAATCAGTAAGAAGATCCAAAATTACCCACTTAGATCCACTTAACTACACTATAGAGAGCAAATCCCCACAAATCAAGTGATGGAATACACAAAAATGTAAAAACTTTCTTGTAGGACAAGGACTTACGAGCACATCAAGTTACTAACGAACAAAAATTAACCAATATTTGAAAATTAATTACATATTAATATCAATAACTTAGAAATGGTACTTAATGTGAAATTTTAAGATATTGGTTAATTTATAGACACAAAAAGAAGGGGGAGTTAGCCGATAAGCCGGGTTCTGTCATGAGCAATCATTCATCTGGTATACACGTTGCCGTGCAACTCAAGCAACCTACCCAGAAACCATGCGGGCCGCATGTTACCCAAAGGTATGTTTCTCTATTTGGTCTTGCTCCAGGTGGGGTTTACCCTGCCACTTATGTTGCCATAAGCGCGGTGCGCTCTTACCGCACCATTTCACCCTTACCTTTATCACGAATGAAAAGGCGGTATATTTTCTGTGGCACTTGCCGTCGGCTCGCGCCGCCCAGACGTTATCTGGCACCTCGCCCTATGGAGCCCGGACTTTCCTCGACTATTTAGCATGCTAAATAGCCGCGATTGCTTGGCTAACTCCTTATTTATTATCGCCGAATAGCAAGATCAAAGCTAGTGGTTAATAGGCAACCAGTTACTTGCAACCTAAGCAATACACAACTCGAAACATAGCTTACAAGAAGTTTATTTGTTAAATTTAAAAGACGCAAAATGGAAGCGTATTGAAGGAGGTAAAAATATGGAAATGAATGAATCATCGGCCAGCACGGTTAAAGAAAAAATACCAACTGACAATATCGAAACAATAAACATCCGCTTTAGTGTTTTCTTTGACGGCACGTTAAATAACAAAACCAATATCAACCAGCGTTTACTATCTGCTCCAGATAACAAGCTAACCGAAGAAGAGCGCAAGGCTGCAACCGAATTAAAACAAAAAACCAGCGAAAAAGATCAACGCAAAGCCGCAAGCCTTTATAAAAAGCACGGCGCCAAAACAGAAAGCGAAGAAAACAGCTATGAAGGTTATTACACCAATGTGGCCATTATGGAAAAATACGTTGAAGATTCCGCTGAGTATCAACTGAACCTGCAAACCTATATTGAAGGTACTGGAACCCTCGATAAAGCCGGTGACAAGACATCCGGTTATGCCTTTGCCATCTGGAAAACGGGCATTCCTGCCAAGGTCAAAAAAGGGGTGGAGAATGTGGTGAATAAAATTAGAAAGAACCATACTCGAAAGAATATCGTTATCGAAAAAATTACCCTCGACGTATTCGGCTTCAGTCGTGGTGCGGCGGCAGCGCGGCATTTTATCCATCAAGCCATACTGGATAAACAAATTCAAAACCAACTGGTTGAAGAGCTTAGTTATAAGGTACAGCCTCAAGCTATAAAGATACATTTTGTCGGCTTGTACGATACCGTTTCAACCTATGGCGTTTTGAAAACCGCGCTCGGTATCGGCTCTTCCAATACCATTAGCTTAAATCTGGATGCCATTACACATGCCAAACAGGTAATACAACTGGCGGCAGCCGATGAACACCGTGAATATTTTTCACTGACTAATATTCGTAGTGCGCGCAGCAATGGTCGAGAGATTTTTTTACCCGGCGTACATTCAGATATTGGCGGCGGTTATCGCGACGCCGGTAGTGAAAAACAGATTATCTACGAAGACTACGGCTACTCACTCGACGACGCCAATAAGGAAGTAGAAATCAAATAGCCGCGGGACGATATAACAAAAATGAGATTTTTCTCGAACATACCTTAGGCTATGAGGGTGACGAAGGCGATGACAGCTCGGTGATACGGGTCAATAAGAAGAATATAAGCAATAAATACAGCCGGATTCCATTACACTTGATGGCGGGGTATGCGAGAAAAAGTAAAATAATGATTGATGAAGAATTAGAAAATGATCAGGCAATTCCAAATCAACTGGGCACAGTAAAACAACAAATAGACAACTATATTGCAACCACTAAAAAATCAAAGGCCACACACTGGCATCAGAATGATGAAGCCTGGTTACGGGATTTACGCCATGATTACTTTCATTTTTCGGCACGTTATAGTACCGGGCATACACCGCGCTATAACCGCGGCAAACGTGTTCGCCTCACTATTGACGGTTAATAAATTAACAATGTTTAATAAAAAAATTCAAACTTTTAAAATTATCAGTATAACGCTACTGTTAACACTGGGAGCAACAACCATGGCAGGCATACATTTTATCAATAAGGCTAAGGCGGCCAGCGCAACGACATTTGACTGGCAGGCCAGCGAAAGCGCACCCAAAAGTTACCCAATGAAAATCATTGCAGGCAATTTTTATTCACCCAATGGCGATTCACTGTACGTGCCCAATGGAGTGAAGTTACATCATGGCTGGGGACGAGGTCGTTCATCACATGTGGTTGGGGAAGATTTAAAATCCTTACCCAATCGATTATCCATTTCATTTTTTTCTTATAGCGAAAACCAATTTTACAATGGTGAGTTTACATTACCTTATGAAAAGATTCTGGCACTGTTCCAGACTGGGCATTACAGCCCAAAAGACGAAGACCATATTACCTATGACGAAATCACGGTGGGCGTTGCCCCCGGTGGTGCGGTATCAGTGTGGGTGGTGAGTTTGGATAGAACTGTCGAAATATTTTTTGGTTATGCCGATAAAGAAGAAGGTAGCTGGGCATCAATCAATGATAATCCCAATATTACACGAGAAAAATATATACGCTCAGGAATACAAAATGCCCTCGAAGCAGAACAACTCAGCCCCGAAGCCATTGCCACGATAAAGAAAAGTCCTATTCCTTTGGGTTTATGGGAACGCTATCACAAAAACCGTTATAACTGGCAACCGCTATTTACTAATATGCCAGTCTACGGTGGTCGCATTGATTACATTAAATATTACAATAGGGAACGTGATTATATTGATATACCAGTGAAAGAAAACCAAGCTGAATCCACTCGAGCGGTTCCTAGTCTACTGGACTTCACCTGGAATCGTCCATTTGCTAAACCCTTACGGCTTAAACTATCCTTTAATGAAGATGAAATTTTTTCCGCCTTTGAAAAACTCGGTAGCAACAACCAGCCCCTGCAATTTGAAATGCGGATGGAGCCGGAAAAAAATTATAGTTTTACTATCTGGCTAAAAAACAAAACCGAATCACTTGAAATTAAACAAACAAAAGTGGAAACTTATGGTATCCCAGAATAATAGCTTTAACGTAAAATAACTTATGACACCTCAACCACTACTCTCTATTTACCAATTAAAGGTCACCCTTAAAGGTGCAAAACCACCCATATGGCGCCGCTTCCAAATGGCCAGTAGCGATACGCTTGAAGACTTACATTTAATTTTACAAATAGTAATGGGCTGGTCGAATGATCACATGCATGAATTTACTCATCAGCAACAGCGCTATGGTGTCCCAGACCCAAACTACCCATCTGATATAGAAAACGAAAGCAATCTCTCTATTAGTCACTTATTAAAAAATGAAAAAGACAAACTCAGTTATACCTATGACTTTGGTGATGGTTGGCAACATGATATTGTTCTTGAAAAAATAAACCCTTTCGAACTCGATGCAACACTACCACGTTGTATAAAAGGTAAACGTGCTTGTCCACCAGAAGACATTGGAGGGTTAGGTGGCTATGAAAATTTTTTACAAATCCTTGCCAACCCTTCCGACCCGGAACATGAAGAAATTCTAGAATGGCTTGGTGACGAGTTTGATCCAGAGTATTTTAATTTAACCGATATAAACCTCATACTTAACGACTGTTTCAATAACGAAGATGAACCCATTGAAGTTGATTTAACCGACATAAGTAATCCTAACACTATCGATTTTCTTGACCATTTTCTCTTATATCGAATTAAAGAAGAACTCGATAACAATGACCATGATGAAGGTATTCTCTGTATCAGTGAACTTGATGGATTCTTTACTGCCATTGTAAGTGGCCCTGAGTTAATTCCTCCATCAAAATGGTTGCCAGCAGTATGGGGAGACTTTGAGCCCGAATGGGAAAGTGAACAAGAATTCCAAAATATAGTTGGCTTACTAATCAATATAATGAATTCAATCGCAGCAACACTTATGGAAGTCCCCGAACAATTCGAGGCCGACTTTGAATATCGAGAAGTAGACGATCAAACATTTTTAATCGTCGATGAATGGTGCGAAGGATATTGGCGTGGCATTTCACTTGCCACTGATAGCTGGAATATTGAATCCACCGACATGGTTATTTTACTCACCCCCATTTTAGCTTTTAGTAGCCAATCCAGTTGGAAAGGACATGAGTTCAACGAACAAGAATCGGATAATTTAAAGCGAGCGATTATTCCCAATGTACGTGAAATTCATGCCTACTGGCTAGCCCGTCGAACAACATCTACAACATCAACCGAACCACACCAGCGAAATAAACCCAAAACAGGCCGTAACGATCTATGTCCTTGTGGTAGCGGTAAAAAATATAAGAAATGTTGTTTGCATTAAGTTGTAAAAATTTAAACTCTATCTGACATTAGTGAGTAAAACTTGCAACTTAAGCCAACATTGTTATTCAAGAAAATCATGATTACTTGCCGATTAGCTTTAATAAATAAAACGCCCTGTTAAGCCTTTTTTTAGCGACAACCTAAAATACTTGAGTTTTTCATCCACTTCTTTATTGCCATTAAATGCTGATTCCTGAGGTTTTTATTTTTTTAGTTCGGTTTAAGGCTGACATAATACCGTGAATTTAATAGCAAAATAGAGACTTAAAATGACTTTTTCTTCTCGAATTGGTTATGGTTTAGCCATTCCTAAGCGACTTAATGGCTAAATGCAGTCTGCTCGCAATGATTATTCAATACTACGCGCAAAAATTGCAACGATAATACTCAGGACATTGTAACAGCTTGATTTTACTTTAATTAATAGGCTGTTACTTTGTTTACTTGAGAAGACAATTATTAGCTATTTGCCCAACTTTATTCTGCTTCAATCTGATATTTCCAAGGCATGCTGATAAAGCTGGTTTTTACGTAATCCGGTGATTTCAGCGGCAATGGCTGCGGCTTTTTTGGTGGGTAATTCTTTTAGGAGCAATTTGAGAATCCGCTCACTTTCGGTATTTATCTCATTATCGGCTGGTTTGGCCTTAATACCTTCAATAACAATAGCAATTTCGCCTTTTCGCTGGTTACTATCAGCACTGACAAATTCATGTAAATAGGCCAGTGAGCCGGCTCTTATCGTTTCAAACATCTTGGTCAGCTCTCGCATAAAAACCGCTTCTCGGCTCTCACCAAAATATTCTTTCATATCTGCCAGAGTATCAATAATACGATGCGGTGCTTCAAAAAAAACAAGCGTATCGCTAGAATCTGCTAACGCTTTTAAGCGAGCAATGCGTTGAGTTGATTTTGAAGACAAGAAACCTTCAAAGTGTACACTATTGGTTGCAAGCCCGGCCGCACATAACGCTGCTGTTAAAGTACTGGCCCCCGGAATAGGTACAACAGGAAGACCTAATTGATGGGCGCGACGAACAATATAATAACCGGGATCACTAATAAGGGGGGTCCCAGCATCTGAAATAACAGCAATCGATTCACCAGCTTGAATTTTCTTGAGCAGGCCTTCACAAGCATCCCGTTCGTTATGTTCATGAAGAGCTGTTAAACTGGTCGTTATTGCAAATTGTTGTAGCAGAGTACGGCTATGTCGCGTATCTTCAGCAGCGATTAAGTCGACATTTTTTAATGTTTCAATCGCGCGTTGTGACATATCTCCTAGATTACCAATAGGCGTTGCGACAATATATAAAGTACCAGATAAATTGTCTGGTAAATTGCCCGATATATTACTAGTAGGTTGATTCACGTTATAATCCAAACACTGTTTTAAACAAATTCACTTAGATATTAATAAAGATAATATAATGACCCAAATCTTAAACCGTACGTTGTTAAAAAACACCTTATTATTTCTCTCATTCATTTTACTTTCAGCTTGTGGGACTAGTCTAACTAACCAAGATGGTAATGAAGATGACGTGAATGTACCTGAAGTGAACGCAGCTTCCATTCAAAGTAACATTTTACTGATTAAGCAACAATATCAGGCAGCTAATGATTTTTATCAGCAAGCTTTAGCCGAATCAGATAGTACAGAGCAAAAAATATTTATCCAGTTGCGGCTCGCTGCAAGCTTAGCGCATCTTGAACAAGTTCATCAATCTCGCAAAATACTTGAATCAATTGTAATAGCTACACTATCACCGGCACAACAACAATTACTCATACTAGCCAAAGCAAATATTGCCATATCAGAAAGAACACCCGATATTGTATTACAATTACTGAAAACCTCTTTCACTCCAAATACAGATGCGACTCTGCTAGCAGAATATCATCTACTTCGTGCTCAGGCATTTTCAATGCAAGGTAATCCTCTCGACTCGGCTCAAGAACGCGTTTACTTTGAAAATTACATTACAGATACTGCACTCATTCATACCAACCAGAAAAAAATCTGGGAACTACTCGCAAATTTATCCATACGTTCCTTGCAACAACTTATGCCCGCACCCGCTCCAGATATTTTAAGTGGTTGGATGGAGCTTGTTAAAACGGCTAAAGCGTATCAGCTCAATCCGATTGATTTAAAAATTCAAATAAGTCGATGGCAGCAAAATTATCCTGACCATCCTATTCAACAAGCGATGCTTGACAATTTAATGCTGCGTAAACAAGAAGATGTTGCCGTGCCAGAACGTATTGCTTTGCTTTTACCTTTGTCCGGTAAATTATCGAAAGCATCAGCCGCTATTCGTGATGGATTTATTGCCGCTTATTATTCTCAATCAACCGAACGTAAGCAAATCATTAAAATATATGATACGGCTAACCCAAAAAAGACATTTTCTGATATATATCAACAATCCATTAGTGAAGGTGCACAATTTATAATTGGGCCACTACAAAAAAAATCTATCCAACAACTACTCGAATTCGATATCTTGCCCGTTCCCACAATGGCATTAAATTATATCGGCCTAGATGCTCCCCCTCCAAGTAATCTATATATGTTTGGACTTTCTCCAGAAGAAGAAGCTCGTCAGGTTGCTCAACGCACATGGCTCGATGGCCATATTCGTGCTGCAACCATTTACCCTTCGGGTCCTTGGGGAGAACGCGTATACCATGCCTTTAAAAATCAATGGAACGCCATTGGTGGTGTAGTCGTCGGGCAGCAAACCTATACATCGACGAATCGAGACTTTTCCCAAGCCATTAGAAATCTTTTAGAAATCAACTCTAGTCGTCAACGTTTTCGTAAATTAACAACCGTTTTGCATCGTAAAATTAAATTTACCGCACGACGTCGACAAGATGTAGATTTTATTTTTCTAGCAGCCTATCCACGGCAAGCACGGCAAATTCGTCCACAAATTAAATTTTATCACGCAGCCGATATTCCTATTTATTCAACATCACATGTTTTCACTGGCAATCTTAATGCCGAAAGAGATCGCGATATGGACGGTATGATCTTTGGAGATATGCCTTGGGTACTAACCGAAAGCACGTCACACCATGGCTTACGCGGTGATATCGAAAGACTCGTATCTAAAGCTGGCAATCGTTTACAACGACTCTATGCACTTGGCATCGATGCTTTTAATATTATTCCTGCAATGAATACGCTGGCCAATTATTCTTATGAACGCTTTGATGGCGAAACAGGAAGCTTAAGCTTAGATGAATATCGTCGTATAAAGCGTCAACTTACCTGGGTAACATTTCGTAGTGGTCGCCCAAGCTTAATCGATGATACCCAGTAAGTATAAAAAGATATGTCCTTCCTCACGAAAGCAAAACACTTATTAACAGGTGAAGCTGCTGAACGAGATGCTTGTTCATACTTAATAGAACACAACTTAAAACTTATCACCAAGAATTATCGATGTAAATTTGGTGAAATCGATATTATCATGCAAGATAAGCAATCACTGGTTTTTGTCGAAGTACGCTTTAGAAAAAATGAGATATTTGGCAGTGGTGCAGAAACTATCACCTACAGTAAACAAAAAAAATTAGTAAAAACCGCTAGTTATTATTTGCAACAACATCCCAAGACGGCACAGCTCGCTGCACGTTTTGATGTAGTATCAATGTCTGCAGAATCAAATTTAGATATTAATAAAATAGACTGGATAAAAGATGCTTTTCAAGCGTAAAATCTAGCATACATAATCCTATAATTAATTTAACGAGAAACATCATGAGTAGCACAAACATTAGCGCAAACATAAAAAAAATGTTTGATGATAGTATTGCAACCAAGCAAATGGCAAAAGAGGCTCTAGTAAACCCAATATCCAAAGCTGTTGAATTACTCGTTAACGTTTATAAAAATAATAATAAAACGCTTATCTGTGGCAATGGTGGTTCAGCTGCAGATTCACAGCACTTTGCAGCAGAACTGATTTGCCGGTTTGAACGAGAACGTCAGTCATTACCTTCCATCGCTTTAACGACCGATAGTTCAGCTATCACTGCGATTTCAAACGATTATTCATACGATGAAGTTTTTGCTCGTCAAGTTGCAGGATTAGGCCAGCAAGGCGATGTCCTTATTGCTATATCGACTAGCGGTAATTCAAAAAATGTTATTCGCGCGATAGAAACCGCACATGAAAATAAAATGTTCGTTATTGCACTAACGGGTAAAGATGGCGGTAAAATCGCTTCACTTCTAAATACTGGAGATGTAGAAATTCGCGTACCAACAGATTCAACCGCACGAACTCAAGAAGTTCATATTTTAACTCTGCATTGCTTATGTGATCAGATTGATGAGATTCTATTTGGTTAACACTACATGTATAATGATAAAAATATTACCAGTCCGGTTACAACTGAATTCTTAGCCCTACTTAAAAATATTGTTCCCGAAAACTGCTTCTATAGTGACCCATCAGATTGCTATGCATACGGATATGATAATAGCCGTCAACATCAGTTACCCCATGCCGTGGTACTCCCAACTAAGACCGAACAAATTCAACAGATTGTAAAGCTCTGTAATGACAATAAAATTGCGCTAACAACGCGTGGCCGTGGTACTGGCACAGCAGGAGGCAGCGTTCCTTTACGCCAAGGTGTAGTATTATCAACTGAAAATTTAGCAGAAATAATCCAGATCGATGCTGCTAATCGTGTTGCTATTGTGCAACCTGGTGTACTAAATAAAACATTACAAGATGCATTAGCTGAACATAAATTATTTTGGGCGCCAGATCCCACTAGTGCCGCTTTTTGTAGTATCGGCGGTAATCTTGCTGTTAATTCAGCTGGCCCTAGAGCCGTCAAATATGGCACCACTCGAGATAATGTATTAGGGCTTGATGCGATTACAGGGGTAGGTCAACACATTAAAACTGGCGTCACCACAACGAAAGGTGTCGTGGGTTATGATTTAACGCGATTAATTATTGGCTCTGAAGGTACACTCGCAATTATCACGCAAGCAAACTTAAAATTACTACCATTACCTGAGACCAAAGCGACCTTACAAGTTTTTTATAAAGATATTGAATCTGCAACGCAAGCCATTACAGATGTAATGGCACAACCGACCACACCCAGTGCATTAGAGTTTATCGATTCCGCTTGCTTAGATATCATTCGCAAGCACTCTGATATTCATTTACCAACCGATGCCAAAGCACTGCTAATGATTGATGTAGATGGTGATACCGACATAATAAAAGCCGCGACTAAAAATATTTCGAAGAGCATTCAAAATAATGGCTTAATTGAATTAAACATTGCAGAGACTAAACAGGATATCGAAAAAATATGGAAAACGCGTAAAGCTCTCTCCCCTGCCTTACGTACAATTGCTCCTAAGAAGATCAATGAAGATGTCGTGGTGCCAGTTTCAAAAATCCCGGACTTAATAAAACAGTTAGAAGCAATCTCAGATAAATATAGTATACCGATCGTTAATTTCGGTCATGCCGGTAATGGCAATATCCACACTAACTTGTTACTTGATGAAGAAAATATCGAACAAAAAAATAATGCACAAGCCTGCTTAAACGATGTATTTGAATTAGTGTTAAAACTCAATGGAACGCTTTCAGGTGAGCATGGTGTTGGAAGTGAAAAACGTGATTATGTAGGAAGAGAAATAGACAGCAATACGTTAGAACTTATGCGACAAATAAAAACACAATTTGATCCAAACAATATTTTAAATCCAGATAAAATGTTTCCGTTAATTAAGTAGATTGCTTATTGGGAATTAAACACCGTAGTAAATAGATTGCTTCACTACGCTCGCAATGACAAATGTTTTTATTTTTTTTCGTGGGAGACTGATAAAACTTACGTTTAAACTTTGAGGGATAACGAGAGGCTTAAGTACAAGGCAAAAAGGCTACGCAAAAGCGGAGCTTACAATAAGTAAGTGAGCATTTTGCGTAGCCTTTTTAACGCAGTAATTGCGTCTCTCGTTATTCCTCAAGCACTAGAACCGCTAAGGGCAACATCATTCCCATTAATAAAATCCACATCCAACTCTTCAGTCTCAAAGCCATGCTCTTCAATAATATCTAGCACAAGCTGCAGATCAAATAATTGATGTGAAGTGATCATGACTAATTTACTTTCAACAGAAACTCTTACACTAATTCCTTTTACTTTGTTTAATTCGGCTTCCAGCTTTTCTGCATGATGGGGGTAAATCACACCAAACACTTCAAATGAAATAATTCGCATTGCGATATCCTAATAAGCAATTCATTTGTAGGTAAAATCCTACAAATGATTATACTGAAAATTCTATAGCAGTGTATATTTTTATTAACAAAAGTAAGGAGTAAAACGTAATTATTTTACGATTTTTAGACTCGGCTTTTTAGCAGGGCTAGAACCTGATGGTCCTTTATCGTTAGGATCATCATCAGAACTCGTTTCTGTATCAACAGGCTCCACTCCAATAGGGCCAGCATGAGCATGTTTTGAATCTGATTGCCCTGAACCGTCTGCATTTGAATGAGATGTTGCTTCATCTTCTTTGAACATCATGCCTCGGCCATTCTCTTTTGCGTATATTGCCATAACAGCATCGATAGGAAATGAAACTTCCATCGAGACACCATTAAAACGCGCACTAAAAAGAATAAACTCATTTCCTAAGTTTAGATTTTGAGTTGCACCAGGGCTAACGTTTAGTAGAATTTTACTGTCTTCGACAAATTCAGTCGGAATAACAACATCTTTATGATTAGCATCGACTAACACGTACGGCGTTAGTTCGCTATCAATAATCCATTCATGCATCGCACGAATCATATAAGGCCGACTTGATAACATAAAAAATTTATTATTCGCGAATTTCTTTTTCAGTTTCAGTTAAGCTTTCTTTAAAAGCTTCACGTTCAAATAAAGTATCAGCATAAGCAATTAGGGCTTTAGCTTGTGCAGGTAGTGTTATGCCATACGTCGGTAAACGCCATAGTAAGGCGGCAAGTGCACAATCAACTAAAGAGTACTCATCACTCATAAAGTATGGCTTTTGTTCAAAAACAGCCGTTGCTCCCACTAAGCTATCTTGCAACGCTTTGCGTGTATTCTCAACATCATCACCGTTGCTAATTTTATAAGCTAAGCTAATCCAATCTCGCTCTATGCGTTGTAACAATAAACGAACACATGAACGTGAAACTGGATCAACTGGCATTAGAGGTGGATGAGGGAAACGTTCGTCAAGGTATTCGACAATAACGTTATGGTCATACAATGCAAGCTCTCGATCAACTAAGGTCGGTACTTCGTTATATGGATTTATTTCTTGTAAATCTTCAGATGTGTTATCTGGATCAACAAAACTTGAATCATAACTAATTCCTTTTTCAGCAAGAACGAGTCTAACCATATGACAATAAAGATTGTCATCACTACTGAAAAGCATCATTGCTAAACGTTTATTTGCTACTTGAGCCATTTTGAATACCTATAAACTTGTGAAAAAAATTATTAGCCAAATAAAAATTAAATTCAGTAAAATTTAAATCTAGTAAAAAATAAAAACAAGAAAAGAGGGGTAACCCTCTTTTCTTGTTTAACTTATCTTTATATCCACTATTTAATAATATTAAACAGTGGTTTTATTATTCAACACCAATATTAGTGAACGTCTTTCCAAAATTCTTTCTTCATTGCATACGCAACAATAAATAATAAGAATAAGAAACCAAGAACATAAACACCCATTGTGTATCGCACCAACTTGGCAGGTTCTCCCATATATTCAAGGAAATTAACCAAATCTGTTACAGCACCATCATATTCTGCTGCACTCATTTTACCGGGTACAACTGTTTCGTAACTTAACTGCAAACTTTCGTGACCATCTGCATCTCGTTGCTTCGTATGAACCGCCTTTTTCAACCCTTCAAGTTCCCATAATGCATGTGGCATACCAACAGCAGGAAATGTTGTGTTGTTAACCCCAAATGGACGTGACTCATCAATGTAGAATGATTTTAAATAAGTATATAACCAATCTGCTCCGCGAGAACGGGCAACCACTGATAAATCGGGAACCGCTGTACCGAAGTACGCTTTACCATCTTCATCAGACATAGCAACGGTCATCAACTGACCGCTTTTCTTAGGCTTACCATTTTTCTCTTTAGAGAAATCAGCAGGGAAAATCATATTTTCCGTAACTTGTTCATCGCTTAGGCCAATGTCTTTCGCCATTCGGCTATAACGCATATAACTCGCTGCGTGACAGTTTAAGCAATAATTTACAAACAACTTAGCACCACGTTGTAACGACGCTTTGTTGTTTAAATTTATTTCGACTTCTTCTAATTGCACCTTACCACTTGCAAATGCCAAAGAGGTAAATGCAAGCGCAGGTGCTAGAGAAATTAAGAGTGTTGCGATTAAAGTTTTCATTATCCTGTAACCCTCTCTGGAACTGGTTTAGCCTGTGTGCTTCCTTTGAATTTCGCAGGAATCACTAATAAAATTGCAAAGCAAATAACAGGAAGTAAACCCGACTTAATCATCAAGGCTATTTTATCTGCGTCACCGCCTCGTAAAATATCAAGTAATACGATAATACCAACCATCATCACAAAACTTGTTAAGTAGTATTTAACTGATCGCTGCGCACTGAATATCCATAAAAAGATGAAGAATGCAAAGTAAAGCTCAGTAAAGCGATATGCAAGCTCAGATAAAAGGCCAGTAGAAGGTTGTGTACCTAAGTAACCTAATACAATAAAGCTAACGATAAAGATAAACATATTCACTTTAAAGATAGGTTCACGATAGCGCATTGATTTAATAGGGTGTCTATCTAACCATGGAAGGAAGAACAAGAACACAATCGCCATACCCATCGCAATAACACCCGGGAACTGTGATTCCCAAATTGGAGGTATCGCACGCAAGATTGCGTAGAACGGTGTGAAGTACCATAAAGGTACAATATGCTCTGGTGTTTTAAGTGGGTTAGCAGGAACAAAGTTATCTTTTTCCAAGAACCAACCACCTAACTCAGGTGCAAAAAATAACACTGCTGAGAAGAACATTAAAAATACAACTACACCCACAATATCTTTTACAGAGTAATAAGGGTGAAAAGGAATACCATCAACCGGAATGCCTTCTGCATTTTTATTTTTCTTAATTTCAACACCGTCCGGGTTATTTGAACCCACTTCATGTAACGCAATAATATGCGCAACAACCAAGCCCGCTAAAATAAACGGAACTGCAATAACGTGGAAAGCAAAGAAACGGTTTAAGGTAGCATCGGAAACAACATAGTCGCCACGAATCCAAACTGAAAGTTCTTCACCAACCCAAGGAACAGCAGCAAATAAGTTAACAATTACTTGTGCGCCCCAGTAAGACATTTGCCCCCAAGGAAGTAAGTACCCCATAAAGGATTCAGCCATCAGCGCAAGGTAGATTAACATACCAAACAACCAGATTAATTCACGCGGTTGCTTAAACGAGCCGTACATCAGGCCACGATACATATGCAAATAAACAATGACAAAAAATGCTGAAGCACCGGTTGAATGCATGTAGCGAATCAGCCAACCAAAATTGACGTCTCGCATAATATATTCAACTGACGCAAACGCTAAGCTTGCATCAGGTTTATAATTCATTGTTAAGAAGATACCCGTGAGAATTTGCATTACGAGCACTAATAAAGCTAATGAACCAAAGAAGTACCAAAAGTTAAAGTTCTTTGGCGCATAGTATTTTGCCATGTGGTCTTCCCACATTTTTGTCATTGGGAAACGTGCGTCTACCCAACCCATAAAGGCCTGTGCTTTAGTTGCCATTATGCAATTCCTCCGTCTTCACCAATCACTACAACCTTATCATTCTTTGTATACATATAAGGTGGGATTACTAAGTTAGTTGGTGCTGGTACACCAGAATAAACGCGGCCAGCCAGATCAAATTTTGAACCGTGGCATGCGCAGAAAAAACCACCAAGCCAGGTTGAATCAAAACTAACATTACCCACCTCAGGACGATATTGAGGTGAACAGCCTAAATGTGTACAAATACCAACAACAACTAAATACTCAGGCTTGATAGAACGGTGTTTGTTTTTAGCATAAGAGGGTTGTTTTGATGAATTCGATTCGGTATCCGCTAATTTACTTTCTAGTTTAGCTAAGTCATCAAGGTTTTGTTTTGTACGATGTACGACCCAAACAGGTTGTTTACGCCACTCAATAACTAGGCGACGACCTGGCTCTAGTTTTGAAATATCTACTTCGACCGGTGCACCAGCAGATAAGGCTCGAGCACTTGGCATCATTGAACCTACAAAAGGTACAACCGCCGCTCCAGCACCGATAGCCCCAACCACTGTGGTAGCAGCGGTTAAAAAGCGACGTCTGCTTTTATCAACGTCTTGTTCACTCATTAAAAATCTCCCAACTAGATTGAATCACTGGTTATCGACAAAATGCCGAGATTGTTGACTCATTTTCTTCATTTCTAAGAAAGTAATTTATATTATTAATTTGAAATATACTTAAATAGCTAAAATTTGCGGCGTAATTCTGACCTAAACCCTTACCAAGGTCAAGTGAAAGGTGAATTTTGTTTTAGTAATCAAAAAGTTAGATAGGGTTATCAATATCTATAAACTGCTGATTTACATCAAAATGTTGAGCTAAATGCTCGCCCAAGGCCTTCACACCATAGCGTTCAGTAGCGTGATGGCCGGCAGCAAAGAAGTGTATTCCGCATTCTCGCGCGATATGTGTCGTTTGTTCGGAAGACTCACCCGTAATAAAGGCATCTACGCCCAACTCCACCGCTTTTTCCAGGTAACTTTGAGCCGCTCCCGTACACCATGCAACCGTTTGAATACTAGGGTTTTCATTAGAATCTGGGGCAATGTGCAAAACCTCCCGGTTTAGAGCAACACTTATCCGTTGGGCAAAATCGTTCGAAGCTAACTTATCGCCAATCCGTCCGTGCATGGCAATACCCTGACTACCAGCTCCACCAAAACGCCCCTCCACCTCCAGATCAAGAATTGATGCCAGTTGAGCATTGTTTCCCAGTACTGGATGGGCATCCAGCGGTAAATGGTAAGCAACCAGACTCACATCCGCCTCAAGCAATCTCTTGATACGCCGCTTTTTCATCCCAACAATATTGGGCGACTCGCCCTGCCAGAAAAAACCATGATGCACGAGAAGCACATCCGCTTTGTTTTTAATAGCCGCATCAATTAACGCCTGGGAGGCCGTTACACCCGTAATAATTTTTTTTACTTCAGTACTGCCTTCAAGCTGAAGACCATTTGGGCAATAATCTTTAAACTGCGCACTCTCTAAAATATTGTCACAGTATTGAACTAGATCAGCTAACTGCATTTTTTATTTCCCTATCTCAGCACTATTTAAATTCATACGCAGGTAAGCTTTTATATTGCTCATAAAGTGGCATCATCTTTACAGCAAGCTGGCGCAATGTTTGTTGACGATTTGTTGATGAAGGATGTGTGCTCAAAAACTCCACTGGCGCTTTACCGCTGGCTTTTGCCATTTTCACCCATAAACTCGCCGCTGCATTTGGGTTATAGCCAGCTCTTGCAGCCAACTCAATACCCATTCGATCTGCCTCACGTTCAGCAACTCGACTATTGGGTAATTCGACTGCTAATTTTGCAGCTACTGCCGCACCTGACATAGCAAGCATCGAGTTTTCTGAGTCCTTTACTGATACGGCAACTGCCATCATCCCTAATTGAGTCGCCATCGCTACAGACATCTTCTCAGCCGTGTGATTAGCAAGTGCGTGTGATATTTCATGAGCCATAACCTGAGCCAGTTCATCATCTGTTGGATTAACGATTTTCAGCAAGCCGGTGTAAATAACCATTTTACCGCCCGCCATACACCATGCATTTACCGTTTTAGGCGAGTCAATGACCTTCACACTCCATTCCCAATTTCTTGTTGCTGGAAATTGTGCAATCGCTTGACTGATTAACCGCCCCGTAATACGTTGAACGCGTTTAGAAAAAACTGGATTATTATCAATTTTACCATTTTCGCTTAATGGCTTTAATGTTTGGATATACGCTTCTTTTGACGCTTCAATCGCTTGGGTAGGTGAAACTAGCATTAATTGACTACGTCCAGTAGGGCTTGATGAGCAAGCCGTCAGCAAAAAAAACATTAAACCCAATAGTGTTGATATACCGGTTTTTTGTATTTGTATTAATTTAAGCTTTTTCATTGCCTAAGCCTTTATAACTCGCAAAATAATCACTATATAAAACATAGTTAAAGTTGGGTAAATATCATTCCTGTTTGGAGTCTATTCAGGTAAGATTTATTTACACTTATAATCGCATAGAATCGAAATTAATACATAGTAATCAATATGAAAATTACAAAGAGTCTCATTTTTCTTATTCAATTCGCAACGGTTGGTTTAGCAACTGCGTTTATACTTCTATATATGTACCCAAATTTTCTGAATTCCGATTCAGTTTCGCCAACAGTAGAAATCAAAGAATCTCAACATAACCACAAAGTTGTTGGTGCACCCCAAGCGGTTATGTCATATGCCGATGCGGTTGATATTGCTTCCCCATCCGTCGTTAATATTCAAACCTCCAAAATAATTACTCGACAAGCCAACCCGCTTTTTAATGATCCGTTTTTTGGTCAATTCTTTTCAGAGCGAAATCAATCCAAAAGCCGTAAAGAAGTTGAGTCGAGTTTAGGTTCAGGCGTTATTATTAATCAGCATGGTTATATTTTAACGAATAATCACGTTATTGCTGGTGCTGATGAAATTTTAATTGCGCTTAAAAATGGCAGCGTTAAAAAAGCACAAATTATTGGAACTGATCCTGAAACTGATTTAGCCGTACTCAAAATACAGGGCGATAACCTACCTGCCATTACATTAGGTAAAGATAAAGCCTCACGTGTTGGTGATGTTGTACTCGCTATTGGAAACCCATTTGGCGTTGGACAAACCGTTACCTCAGGTATTGTCAGTGCTACTGGTCGAGATATGTTGGGTATCAATACATTTGAAAATTTTATTCAAACCGATGCAGCAATTAACCCAGGTAACTCAGGTGGTGCATTAATCAATCCATATGGCGAACTCATTGGTATTAATACCGCTATATTTTCACGCAGTGGTGGCTCGCAAGGTATTGGATTTGCAATTCCGGTAAGCCTGGCAAAAAATGTAATGCAACAAATTATTGAGCATGGACATGTTGTTCGAGGTTGGCTTGGCGTTGCAATACAAAGTATCGATACAAAATTGGCTGAAGCTTTAAACTTAAACTCTACCGACGGTGTGGTTATCACAAATATTATTGTGAATGGACCCGCGGACCAAGCCAAACTCACTCGTGGAGATACCATTACGAAAATAAACGGTGTGAAAATTAAAAATGTACGCCATGCTTTAAATACGATTAGTTTATCTAAACCTGGCGATAAACTATCAATTGAAGGTGTTCGGCAAGGTAAAATTTTTGATGCCATTGCTATAGCCATTCAACGGCCACCGCCTGTTCAACCTATTTCTAAACGATAAGCTAAAATATATAAAAAATTTATTCAATCTGTTTTAAATTGTTGAATGGTGCTTTCCAAATTTTGGAGCATGTCAGTCATTGAACTACATGTTGAAGCCGTGTTTTGCGAATTAGATGCCGACTGAGAAGCAATTTCACTAATACCGGTTACATTTTTATTAATATCTTCTGCTACCGCAGATTGCTCTTCAGCAGCACTCGCTATTTGCGTATTCAAACTAGTGATATCTTCTACTGCTTTTATAATATCCTCAAGTGACTGACCCGCTACAGCAGCTTTTTCAGTACAGGCTTCAGCTGCTGCACGTCCACTTTGCATTGCGTTACCTGCATTTTGTGCTCCAGATTGTAGCGTTTCAATCATTGATTGAATTTCTTGAGTCGATTCTTGTGTTCGTTGAGCGAGTGATCTCACTTCATCTGCAACAACAGCAAATCCACGACCTTGCTCACCAGCACGAGCAGCTTCTATCGCTGCATTTAAAGCAAGTAGATTAGTTTGTTCAGCAATACCTCGAATAACATCCAGTACGCGACCAATATCATTAGAGTCAGTTTCTAGTTTAGTAATAATATCTGAGGCACCGATAACTTCATCCGCTAACGTTCGAATTGCATTGACAGTATCTCGCACTACATCATTACCATTCTGTGCCGCCCCATAAGCTTGATTAGCAGATGCGGAAGCGGACTCTGCATTATGAGCAACCTCTTGAACGGTAGCCGACATTTCATTAATCGCCGTTGCTATTTGATCGGTTTTTAATTGTTGCTCATTAACATCATGTGCAGTTTGATTCGCGGTGGAGGTTAACGAGTCAGACGAGTTATTTAAGCTATGCACAATGGAGTTCGTATCACGAATAACTTGTCTAAATTTATTTAACATTGAATCATAGGCTTTAGCCATCATGCCCGACTCATCATTTTGATCAATATTACTTTGTTCAGTTAAATCTCCGGTTTCACCAGAGTAATCCATAATAGATCGTAGCCGATTAATAGGACTCGAAATCCCTTTAATAATTATGAAACTAACAAGCACTTGCAATACTGCCAAGATAGCAAGAATTACTAAGTAAGTTCTTGCCTGCTGCCAAAATAAGGTATTAACATCATCAAGATATATTCCAGAACCAATGATCCATTGCTATTGGCTATAACCTTTCACATATGAAATTTTACCTACAGGATCGTTAAACCCAGGTTTTGGCCAAAAGTAATCAACAAAACCTTGACCTTCTGCTTTTACTTTTTCAGCAAATGCGACAAATAACTTTTTATTGTTAGGATCTTTAATGCCAGACAGATCTTTACCATCTAACTTAGGTTTGTATGGGTGCATAATCATTAATCCAAAAATAATTAGTCTCATCATACTTAAGCCATTTTATCTGTTGAATGGCCTGCTGTTGAGCTACAGCTTTATCAAGCTCACCTTTTTTCGCTAGTTCTCCGTAATGTTCAATAATACTATAAGCCGTTTCAACAACATGCTGAGTTTTTAATTTACGTCCATCTAACAAACTGGAATTTAAAACGAATAAAGCATTAACGATAAGAATCATAGTTCCAAGTAAACTAATAGCAACCAAACTCCATAGCTTAAACTTAATTGAAACATTAGAAAATTTATACATACTAATTTAACCTCAGCTAATAACTTGTACACTTATCTTCATTATTATCGACCTACGACAATATATATTTAGAATATTTTTGCTTTTTTAATAATTTTAGAGGCTGTTTTAAATTCCATATTCTCAAAATATTTACGATATTATGATCTTCAACGCCAAGTTCTTCAGCTTCATCCACTACTACTATAAAATAAACTGTCTTCGCCATCCGTAGATTCAACTTAAATCTCGCCTCCCATCAGCTCAACCAGACACTGGTTCAAAGCCTAACCATATGATTAATTAGAGGCATTACTCTATTCCCTACCAAAATAATATTTTTGGAACTCTATATAATGTAATCCAGCTTGACTACGCTGTTACTATTTGTGGAAAATAGGTAAAGATAATAAAAATGGGAGAATAAACATGTTTGCGTTACACAAGGGTCAATTTTTTACAATATCAATTTTAGTTTTTATCTTTTTTTCTGTACAAGCAGGTACAGACAATATAAAAATCAAGAAAGCAAAAGATATCAATCCAAATCCAAATATATTTGAAACCACAATCATTGCTAAACCAAAAAAAATTAAACTAGCAAATGGTAAAAAAGTAACAGTCTTTGCTTATAACGGACAAGTACCCGGCCCTGAAATACGAGTTAAGCAGGGAGATCGCGTTATCGTGCATTTTAAAAATAAATTACCTGAAGACTTTCCTTCAACCATTCATTGGCATGGTATTGAGTTAAACAATAAAAGTGATGGAACACCGATGACCCAAACACCAGTTCCATCAGGTGGCACATACACTTATGATTTTATTGCCAAAAGAGGTGGTAACTATTGGTATCATCCTCATGTTAGAGGAAGCCAAGTTGTTAATGCAGGCCTATATGGTCCTTTAATCGTCAAACAATATGTTGAACGTGATTTAAAAAATGAAAATATTTTACCACGGAAAGAAAAAACAATTGTTTTGAGTGACATGTCAGTTGTTGATGGCAAGCTTAAAAATATCGAAACCACACCAATGCTTGAAACAATGAACGGCACTGAGGGTGAGCATCTTCTTGTTAATGGCAAGGTATTACCTACTTTTAAAGCAAGAGCTGGAGAACCTTTAAGGTTACGCCTTATTAACGCTTCTATTACGCGCTACTACCGCTTATCCCTTCCTGGTCATACAATGTATAGAGTGGGTGGTGAAGGTGGACTCCTTTCAAAAGTAAGAGTCGAAGGTGGTTCAGTTATGGGAATGCGTATGCCGATGCCAATGGATATGATGGATGGTATGATGATGCCCAAGTATACGGGTTACACTGGCCCTATTATGATTGACCAGGGCTATGACAAAGGTGAAATAGTTATAGCTCCTGCACAACGCGCAGACATTGTTATCATTCCGAATGGGAAAAAAGGTGATACTTTAACGGTACAATGGAAAGACTTTGCGCGAGGTCGACACATGATGGTAATGACCCCAGATGGCATGATGATGACTGAAGCAGATGATGACGGTCTCCGCCCTTCAATCGATTTATTTAAAATAAAATTAAAGAAAAATAAACGTTCAAAGTATAGCATTAACGAAGGTGACGCCCTAGTTGCTAATCCCGGACGATTAGTTTCTGAACGCCAAGATAGTCAGATTAAACTCCAAGCTAATATGATGGCAATGATGATGGGTAAGCCAAAAAATACCTGGTTTAAGATCGATGACTTCTCTGGCGTTGAAAAACGAACTAACTTCCGTGTTGCAAAAATTGGTGAAACAATAAAATGGGAAACACACAATCACACGGATATGCATCATCCCTTCCATTTACATGGATTTTCATTTCAACCAACTATGTTTATGACCATGCACCATGATAAAGGATTTATGGATATGTGGAATGTAAATGCTGAAAATGAATATGTCGATACCGTTAACGTACCACCACATACATCTGTCTTTTATTTATTTAATATTGACGAAAGAGCTGGCTATGCCGCTGAAGTTGGCACCGAACTAGGTACAGGTGCAACAGGAGACTGGGTATTTCATTGCCATATATTCCAACACGGTGAAAACGGCATGATGTCGTTCTTGCGAGTAACTGAATAAAGTACATTCTTGTTCTTATTAAAAAAGGAGCTTCGGCTCCTTTTTTTATGTGAGAAGTTCCCAATTGATTTTTAAACAGTTTTGTTTTTCTAGATAAGCATTTGCTTGGGAAAAAGGTTTTGTCCCAAAAAATCCACGATGAGCAGATAACGGTGAAGGGTGTGGAGCTTTTAATACTAAGTGCCTATTTGTATCAATAAACTGGCCTTTCTTTTGAGCATAACTACCCCACAATAAAAACACCAAACCTTCTCGTTTTTCATTTAATAATTGTATAACTTTATCTGTAAACTGCTCCCAACCTTTACCTTGGTGAGAACCCGCTTTTTCCTTTTCAACTGTCAACGTGGCATTTAATAATAAAACACCCTGCTCAGCCCATGATTGCAAACAACCATGCATCGGAATATCCATATTTAAGTCTTGATTGAGCTCTTTATATATATTTCTTAATGATGGAGGAATACGAACACCATGATTAACTGAAAAACTCAGTCCATGTGCTTGATTAAGACCGTGATAAGGATCTTGACCAAGAATAACAACTTTTACTTTATTAAACGGCGTTGTATTAAAAGCATTAAATATTAATTGCCCATCAGGAAAGATAGATTTCCCCTGTTTTTTTTCACTTAATAAAAAGGATTTTAGTTCCTGAATATATGGTTCCTCGAACTCACTCGCTAATAATTCTAGCCATGAGGCTTCTAGTTTGATTTTTTTAGAATCGAACATTTCGGTTTGTAGCGATTATTTTTTGTGATTAATAGTAGATGTATATTCACTAACAACAGCATCAAGCTGCTGAGTGCTTGCAGCAATATCAGTTACATCGTTAATAGTAATTGCAAAATTCTCGATTTCACCATTTGCTGAGGCTAAGGGAATAAAAGTTATATTTTGGTACATATAAGCGGCTGACTTAGATCGCTGCCGTGTATTTTTAAATTGAAATAAATAAGGGTTTTCATCCCAAGTAGTAATTATTTTTTCTTTATTTAAAATACTTTGTTGAGTTTTTTCACTGAACCATTCTTTGGAAATAGCTGGAAAACATTCAAAAATATTTTTTCCCATAACATTTTCAGCACTTTGTGCACTATGGTTTACCATAAATAAATTCCAAACCCGAATAGTGTAGTTTATATCAAGAATAACTAGGCCGACTTCAGCTGAGCTTACGACACTCATTAAGTCTTTTAAACTATCGAGTTTATCATCATGAGGCTTTTGACTAGTCATTGTATCATCCGACTATTGTAATATTTCTTGTAGAGCATCAATAAATTTTTTGTTTTCTTCAGGCATACCGACAGTAACACGTAAGCAATCTTGTAGCGCACCACCAGTTGGTGATAGGTTTTTAATTAAGATACCGGCATCTTTTAGCTTATTAAAAATGTCGGTTGCTTTACCTGCCGTTGTGCGGAATAAAATAAAATTGGCTTGTGATGGATACACATGAAAATCTTCAATATTATTTAATTCATTAAAAAGTTCATTTCTTGTATTACAAATAATAGTCGTTTGCTGGTCTAAAACTGTTTGGTGGCTTAAAGCAAATTGTGCCGTTGCTTGGGTTAAAACATTAAGATTATATGGTAAACGAACTTTATCAAACTCAGCTAACCATTCAGGCTTTCCTGCTAATAAGCCTAATCGCAAACCCGCCAACCCCATTTTTGAAACAGTTCGCATAACTAATAAGTTATCAACGCTACCCGCTTCATTCATAAAGCTATCATCTGCAAAGGCATGATATGCCTCATCAATAACTACAAGACCAGGTGCTGTATCGATTATGGTTTGCAAGTCGTTTCGATCGAATAGATTACCTGTGGGATTATTTGGGTAAGCTATAAATATTATTGCGGGATTATGATCAGCTATCGCTTTTAAGAAAGTATTTACATCCAAACTGAAGTCATTGTTTAACGGTACACTGACATATTTCATACCCGCATAAGTCGTTACCATATCGTACATGACGAAACTTGGGGCAACGGATAAAACCGTTTGTTCTTTATCCGCTACAGCCATAAGAATCATTTGAATCAATTCATCCGAACCATTACCTAATAATATTTCAGCATTATCAGGAACTGACATTGTTTGTCTTAAACTTTCTTTTAAGATGCGAGCAGAGGGATCGGGATAACGATTAAGCTCGACCTCTTTAACCAGTTCCAACCACTCATCAACCATACTTTCGGGCCATTGATAAGGGTTTTCCATCGCATCAAGCTTGATACAATTTGTGGCAGGAGGAACATGATAAGCTTTAAGCGCACGAATCTCTGGTCGAATCCACCTAGATATAGAATCAGTAATATTTTTTTTCACGATAAATTAATCTTTTTTAATTCGATATTCGGCTGAACGAGCATGAGCTGTTAAACTTTCACCACGAGCTAACACAGAAGCAACTTTACCTAATTCAGAGGCACCGTCTTCCGAACACATAATTAAACTACTGCGTTTTTGGAAATCATACACACCAAGAGGTGAACTAAATCGTGCCGTACGCGAGGTAGGTAAGACGTGATTAGGGCCTGCGCAATAATCACCTAATGCTTCAGCCGTATAACGCCCCATAAAAATTGCACCGGCATGACGAATTTTGCCAACAATAGCTTCTGGATCATCAACAGCTAATTCTAAATGTTCTGGTGCAATATAATTTGCAACGTTAATCGCATCGTCAATATCTTTTACTAAAATACATGCACCACGATCGTTTAATGATGTTTCAATAATGTCCTGACGCTCCATTTCAACTGCAAGCTTATTCATACTTGCTTCAACCGCTTTTAAAAATTCTTTATCTGGAGACACTAATATTGATTGTGCATCTTCATCATGTTCAGCTTGAGAGAATAAATCCATGGCAATCCAGTCTGGATCACTTTTACCATCGCATACCACTAAAATTTCAGAAGGGCCTGCAATCATATCAATACCGACTTTACCAAATACCATCGACTTGGCTGTTGCTACATAGATATTTCCTGGACCGACTATTTTATCGACACCCGGTACTGTTTCTGTTCCATAAGCTAATGCAGCAACCGCTTGCGCTCCACCTATCGTAAATACTTGCGTCACACCAGCAATTTGAGCGGCAGCCAAAACCATTTCATTTACTTCACCATCAGGTGTTGGAACAACCATGATAATTTCTTCAACACCCGCAACTTGTGCGGGGATAGCATTCATTAAAACAGATGATGGATAAGTCGCTTTACCACCAGGCACATACAAACCCACACTTTCTAAAGCGGTAATTTGTTGACCTAACATAGTGCCATCGTCTTCAGTGTATTGCCATGAAGGCATTAATTGCTTTTCGTGGTAACTACGAACACGTTGTGCCGCTGTTTCAAGTGCTTCTCGTTGTTTAGGATCAAGTTCTTCTAAGGCTTGCTGTAATCGTTCAGGCGCAACTTTTAATTCAGCCATCGACGTAACGGATAAGCGGTCAAATTTATTACTTAAATCAACAAGTGCAGCATCACCATTTTTACGAACGTTAGTAATGATATCTTTAACGGTCTTAAAAACCTGATCGTTCGAAACGCTTTCCCAAGCCAATAGATTATCTAATGCCGACCAAAAATCAGCGTCAGTTGTACTCAGTTGTTTTATTGAAATAGTCATAACTTAATCAGGCTTTAATTTATTTGGGCTTGTACTTACTTAGATACGGCTTCAGCAATTTTATCAATAAATTGCTGCATAACATCATGATTCATTTTCATCGAAGCTTTGTTTATAACAAGGCGTGAGCTTATATCTGCAATATGCTCCATGGGTTCTAGACCATTGGCTTTTAAAGTATTGCCAGTATCAACTAAATCAACAATTCGATCAGCCAGCCCAACAATCGGCGCCAATTCCATTGAACCATACAGTTTTATAATTTCAACTTGTTGACCTTGTTCAGCATAATAACGACGTGCACAATTTACAAACTTGGTTGCAATACGTAAACGTCCTTGCGGTTCAGGTGCATTAACCGGCCCTGCTGTCATTAAACGACATTGCGCAATTTTTAAATCAAGTGGTTCATATAAACCTTCTCCGCCATGCTCCATTAAAACATCTTTGCCAGCCACACCAATATCGGCTGCTCCATACTGCACATACGTTGGAACATCAGATGCACGAATAATAACGAGTTTTACATTATCAACGTTGGTATCCAATATAAGTTTTCGACTTGTTTCAGGATCATCTAGCGGCATTATACCTGCATGAGCGAGCAAGGGTAATGTTTCCTTAAAAATACGGCCTTTAGATAATGCGATTGTTATACGTCTTGTCATTTTATTATTCTTACAATATTTTAATTAATAATTTATTTAAATTTAAAAAGCGACTTAATCTGGAATACGGCGAATTTTCGCACCGAGTTGCTGTAATTTTTCTTCAATACATTCGTAACCACGATCGATATGATAAATTCTTTCTACAACCGTTTCACCTTCAGCAACTAAACCCGCGATAACCAGTGAAGCCGAAGCCCGTAAATCGGTTGCCATAACGGGGGCGCCAGTTAATTTTTCAACCCCAGTACACACTGCCATATTACCATTTACTTCAAAACTTGCACCCATCCGTTCTAATTCTTGAACATGCATAAAACGATTTTCAAATACTGTTTCAGTAATCGTTGAAGAACCTTCCGCAAGTGCATTTAAAACAGAAAACTGCGCTTGCATATCAGTAGGGAAAGCAGGATACGGAGCAGTACGAATATCGGTTGCTTTTGCACGCTTGCCCCTCATATCAACTTCAATCCAATCCTCACCTGCTGTAACCGTTGCACCGGCTTCTTCTAACTTAACGGTGATTGCATCAAGATGCGTTGGATCGGTATCTTTTAATTTAACCCGACCACCTGTTACCGCCGCCGCAACCATAAAGGTTCCCGTTTCAATTCGATCAGGTAACACACGATAGGTCGTACCATGTAAATTTTCGACACCTTCAATGGTAATCACATCAGTACCAATTCCAGTAATTTTTGCGCCCATAGCGTTTAAGAAATGTGCCAGGTCAACCACTTCAGGTTCTTTTGCTGCGTTTTCTAAAATAGTAATACCATCAGCTAAAGTCGCTGCCATCATTAAGTTTTCCGTACCGGTTACCGTGATAAGGTCAAAAACAATTTTGGCACCCTTTAACCGTTCACATCTCGCTTTGATGTAACCATTTTCAACAACAATATTTGCGCCCATTAATTCTAAACCATGAATATGTAAATTCACTGGACGCGAGCCAATCGCACAACCACCTGGTAGCGAGACTTCAGCATAACCATGCCGGGCCAATAATGGGCCGAGAACCAAAATAGATGCACGCATTGTTTTAACCAAATTATATGGTGCAACATGTTTGGTAATGGTTGAAGCATCAACTTCAACACTCATTTTTTCGTCCATCGTTATAGACACACCCATACGACCTAGTAATTCCATCGTCGTGGTAATATCATTTAGGTGTGGGATATTACAAATTTTTACTGGCTCGTTAACCAATAGCGTTCCCATAATAATGGGTAATGCGGCATTCTTAGCGCCTGAGATTCGTATCTCACCTTCTAATCGTGCACCACCCGTGATAATCAATTTATCCATTGTTATAAAGAACCGCCCTGAAACATTCTTGCTTTTTCCCACTCAGCAGGAGTATACGTTTTCATTGTAAACGCGTGTAACTCACCACTGGTGATATATTCGTTAACCGTCTTATAGACAATTTGCTGTTTTTTGACAGGCATTAATCCGTCGAAAATATCTCCGACGATAGTTGCATCAAAATGGCCGTTTTCACCACTTACTGTTACATCACACTCGGGTAAACCGGCTTTAATTAAGTCTTCAACTTGCTTTGCTTCCATCGTTTATACACCTTGAAATAGTCACCCAAATACGGGTAGGAAAATGTTCGCTTAAATTCAGGCCGCTATTTTAGCCTGTGTATCTGTTTAAGGCACAGAGTTTTATGCGTATTTAGCGCTAAATGTCTAAATATGTGAAAAAAACATGATATTTACGAGTACAACACGGTTTAAAAGGTAAGGAGTTTGCCTTTCTTCTCAGTATTTATCTACCACGAAGGCTAAAACGTAACATCAACGGAAGCAATATCGGCAATAAAAACTAGTCGATGGGAAGAACTTCTAATAAATCACTGGCCTTGGCTATATCGAGAATTTGCTGAGGCAACTTGAGCAAGCGAACATCTATATTGCTTAACTTTGCTTTTGCCAGCCAAGCAATTATTAACGCCAAGGCGGCACTATCGCTATTCTCAACTTTTGAAAAGTCGATACTTATTTTCACTTGGCTATTAAGGTATCCGTTCATTTGATTTAGTACCGACATGACGGTATCCATCATGAGTTCGCCACTAACCGCAAACTGATCATCAGATATTTTTTTTAACAATGCGCTAGACACAAGCTACGTCTCTTTACCTTTATTATGTTTTTGTAAACGCTCAATAAGCGCATCGAGTCCACTGGCTCTAATTTCTGAAGCATAAGAGGTTTTATTACTGGCAATTAAACTTACACCTTCAACAGCAATATCATAAACTTTCCAACCTTTTTTCTTTTTATGGAGACTATAATTTACCGCAACAAATTTACCATCAGGTGCTTGAACTTGTGTTTTTACTGTTACATCTCCTTTCGATACATCATCTCGAAGAGGTTTATAACTAATTTCACTATCAACATATTCGAGTAAAGCGATCGAATAAGTTCTAACCATTAATTCACGATAAGCTTTAATAAATCCAATTTTTTGTGCTCTTGAGGCATTATTCCAATTTTTACCTAACACCCATTTCGACATATTAATAAAATCAAAATGTGGTAAGACAATTTCACTTACAAGCCCATATATAAGTTCAGGATTTTTATCAAACTTAGCTTTATCTTTTTTCAAAGAGGAAAACATTTTAACCGTAGTGTTTTTAACTAAGGCTTGTGGGCCTTCGTTCGCATGAACTTGCGTGTTAAAGACGAATAAAGCAGATAACACTATAAAGCTAGTTGATGTAATAAAACGTAATGGCATATATTTTAAAGAACTCATCATTTTTTAACATCCTCTTTTTTATCATCATCATTTAAAAACTGAGAAATGAATTGACCAATTAATTTCTCTAAAACTAAAGAATCTTGTGTTAACTTAATTAGCGAACCCTGCTTTAAACTTTTTGGCGCGCAATCTTTACCCGCATTATCTTCGACGCTAACTTCTCCACTATCATCCATTGAAAATTCTTCACAGTCGGTTGAACCTGCTCCGGCTTCAAGTCCAATATATTTTTCACCTAACAAACCCGCCGTATATATACTTGCAGAAGAATCATCAGGTAAAGAATCATACTCACCTTCAATTTCCATTATCACTAATGCACTTAAACGTTTTTTATCAAAGATAATACTTTTAACCCGACCAATTCGAACACCCGACATTGTTACGGCTGAACGTACTTTTAAGCCACTAATATCTTCAAAATAAGCAGATACATCATATCCCTTATCTGAACTGTATGTGCTTAAGTTACTCACTTTCATAGATAACATAAACAACGCTGCTATGCCTCCAGCAACAAATAGCCCCACCCAAATTTCCATCATTCGTGTTGTCATTTGTTTTTATCTCCTAAAAAAATAGTCGCTAAACCTTAGCCAAACATTAAGGCTGTTAATATAAAATCTAAACCTAAAACGGCGAGTGATGAGTGCACAACAGTACGTGTTGTTGCTCGACTCACACCTTCCGATGTTGGTATGGCATCATAACCTTCAAAAACCGCAATCCACGTTACAACTAAACCAAATACCAAGCTCTTAATAACGCCATTATATATATCGTCATACACATCGACGCTGGCTTGCATTTGAGACCAATAAGCACCGTCATCAACACCAAGCAAACCAACACCCACAAAGAAGCCACCCAGTACGCCAACGGCGCTAAACATAGCGGCTAACAAAGGCATTGAGATAAAGCCAGCTAAAAACCTTGGTGCAAGCACCCGCCGAATGGGATCCACAGCCATCATTTCCATAGCTGATAATTGTTCTGTCGCTTTCATCAAACCAATTTCAGCTGTTAATGCTGAGCCTGCTCGGCCTGCAAATAATAGTGCCGTTACAACAGGACCTAATTCACGTACTAATGACAAAGCAACCATAACGCCTAATGATTCTTCAGCGCCAAAATCAACCAAGGTATTGTAGCCTTGCAATCCCATTACCATGCCAACAAAAAAGCCGGATACGACAATTATAATGAGTGATAAAACACCCACCGAATAAAGCTGCTGAATAATTAAAACGGGGCGTACAACAACAGAGGGAATGCCTTTCAATAGGTCCAAAAGAAGAATGTGCCCACGGCCAAGACGTTCAAAAAAATCTAATGCGCTACGGCCAAGTGATTGGATTTGATTTATCATATTTACAATCAGCCTATCTTTAGATCACTAACATAGGGTTGCGCTTGAAAATGAAACGGTACAGGACCATCAGGTTTACCTTTCATAAATTGTTGCGCCCATTCAGAGTCTGAATTCGCTAAATCGTCAACCGTACCACCTGCTACAACTTTTCCACCCGATAACAAATAAATATAGTCTGCAATCGAAGAAGCTTCTTCAATATCATGGGAAACCACAACACTGGTTAAACCTAGGGCATCATTTAGATTACGAATAAGACGCACTAGCACGCCCATAGAAATAGGATCTTGGCCGGTAAAAGGTTCATCATACATAATCATCATTGGATCAAGGGCTATCGCTCGTGCTAAAGCAACACGGCGTGACATACCACCCGATAATTCAGCCGGCATTAAATCGCGTGCGCCACGTAAACCAACCGCCTGCAATTTCATAATAACAAGGGTACGAATAAGTTCTTCGGAGAGGTTGGTGTGTTCGCGTAGTGGATAAGCAATGTTATCAAATACACTTAAATCCGTTAACAATGCGCCATTTTGAAATAACATACCCATACGTTTGCGTAACTCGTATAGCTGGCGATGCCTTAACGTTGTGACTTCTTCACCATCAACTTCAATAGTGCCTTCCATGGGTTTTATTTGACGACCAATTAATCGTAAAAGCGTGGTTTTACCGGTGCCACTAGGCCCCATAATAACGGTAACTTTGCCGCGCTGGATGTCTAAATTAACACCATCAAAAATCATCCGGCCACCGCGCGCAAACTTCAAGTTGCGGACTTTAACAAGTGTATTATTTTCTTCCATATTAATACTTTTAGTTGCCGTTTTAATTATTGTTTAATCACGAGATTTGCACTTAAGCCTCATTGTGCCTTGCCTTTGGCTTGCTTGCAATGGCTATTGTTTCTCACTTTCTGAAGGCCACACTACATTAAGTCCATCATGATCATCGCGTTACGTACAGCTTCTACTTTCGGCGGTTGTCCATCGACAAGAAGAATATGTTCACGTGATAAGTTTTCACGTTTTAACTGTTCGGCAATTAATTTTTTTATCTGCTGCATAAGTGGCTTATTCTCTTGCTCACTATTACAACGCGTTATCCAAAGCGGTGATTTTTCTGGCACGACAATCTCACCCTCGCCCATCCAGGTTAAGCTAATACTATTCTTTTCACAAAAAGCACGTGCCTTTGTTATATTTATATCATTCACTTTGTCTTTTAATTCAATACAAAGCTTAAACTGTTGACACAAAGAAATGATTGCGTCACAAAAAGCCTTATCCTCAAAGGTGTCGACGTTAGTCAGCACGGACAATCCACTTAAAAAAGTTCCAATAGAGCTCAATTTTTCTAATCGTTCGTTTATATTATTTTGTGCCGTCCAATCTAATTCAAAAACACATTTAAAACCTGCCGTTGCTTGCTCATTAATTTCTTCGACTAGCTGCTCTGCAGCGTCAACATCAGACCAATCCTGCTCAGGTATTAAAACAATAGGAAATTCATTTGCGTAAAAAGATAAAAACCAGTCCTCAGGTAAATCTTCAGGATAAAAGACTTCATTGCCCCACTCAAGATGCTGCCATCCAGCGGTTCCTATTAAAATTCGATAATCTCTCTGCGACACGTTAATTTCTCACTTGTATTTTACGACTTATTTATTTTACGACTTAGGTTTTATACTTTTCTCACTCCGACTATACTTTGCCCACACTAATTAATCCAAAATCGATTCTTTATGGCTGATATTCTCCCATTCAAAAAACCTAAACCCAAAGATAAGCATAAAGGTAAATCACTATGTAAGAGTGGTTTTCATAAGTGGCAAGCCGTTACCGAAACCCCATTTGATGTAAAACAAGGAAAGCTCATTAGCCAATATCGTTGCTCTCGTTGTGGAGCCACAAAAAACCAAGCAAAATAAACGCACTAAAGTAAGGATGAATACTTTAAATGGTTGCCTCTTCCCCACACCTCAGCACAAATATATAACCTCCAAAATATTGCCAATAGTCGCGTAATCACATAAAGTAGCGTAATAAAATCATCGTCTTAGCTAATTGTGAGAGTACGGATGCACACGTTAAATTCATTATTCTTAATACTAACTATTGCTGCCACTACGGCTGGTTGTGCCTCTGTGAATGGCCCATCTCCCGACCATGATCCCTTTGAATCCTATAATCGCGCCATGTTCTCTTTTAACGATGCGGTTGATGAAAATGTATTAAAGCCCGTAGCGGCAGCCTATAAGGATTATGTCCCTAGTCCTATTCAGTCAGGTGTTTCAAACTTTTTTAGTAATTTGGACGATATTCTTGTTGTTTTAAACGACTTGTTACAAGGTAAATTTTCTCAAGCTCGAGATGATTCCCTGCGCTTTTTATTCAATACTTTCTTTGGTGTGTTTGGGATTTTTGATGTGGCATCACATATGGAACTTCCAAAGCATAATGAAGATTTCGGACAAACCTTAGGTGCTTGGGGCGTTAGTGATGGCCCGTACTTGGTACTCCCTTTTTTAGGCCCCAGTTCAGTTCGCGATACCGCTGGCTTACTTGTGGATTCTCAAGCTGACCCTATCTATGGTATTAGCGACGAAGAAGCACGCTACGCCACCATTGCTTTAAAAGCCGTTAATACGCGAGCAGAGTTATTGGGTGCGTCCAAAGTATTAGATCAAGCAGCCTTTGACCGATATGCCTTTTTACGTGATGCTTACTTACAACGCCGAAAACATCTTGTTTATGATGGGAACCCACCCCAAGATGAAAACAGCAAACCAACAGCTCCAACGAATTCAGCAGAAGATCAATTACTGGAAGACGACCTAGAAAAAGCCTTACAATAAAACCATGGCTTCAATGAAGCGGCGGTTTTATATCTTAAAATTATAAATACCCTTCTATATACAAACTAAATCCCAAGTAGGAATTAATCCCATTATGCTTATGCCACTTTTATATCCATCTTTAGCCATCATTATTGGTTTTGTGGTTCTCGTCTGGGGAGCGGATAAATTTGTTTTAGGTGGCGCGGCAAGCGCACGTTGTTTTGGCGTATCGCCCATGATTATTGGTTTAACGATTATTGGTTTTGGTACCTCAGCACCTGAAATGCTAGTGTCTGCTGTTGCAGCATTAGAAGGCACGCCGAACTTAGCAATCGGTAATGCGATTGGCTCTAATATTACAAATATTGCGTTGGTATTAGGCGTTGCAGCAATGGCGACACCACTCATGGTTAAATCCCAAATATTAAAAAGAGAATATCCTATTATGTTTGCGGTAATGCTACTGGCATTACTCGTAATGTGGGATTTAAAACTCAACTATGTTGACGGTATTATCTTGCTGGTTGGCCTAGTCTTTATCATGGGCTGGATGGTAAAAGTTGGCCTTAATGAGAATAAATTAAGCAACAATCAAGTTAATGATACAACTGAGCAGGATCCACTCGAATCTGAATTTGAATCTGAAATCCCTAATTTAAAACTGAGTGTTGCGTTATTTTGGCTTATATTTGGTTTTGTGTTGCTGTTAGCCAGTTCCAAGGTCTTAGTTTGGGGAGCAGTCGAGGTTGCTCAATTTTTTGGTGTTAGCGAGCTGGTTATTGGGCTTACCATTGTTGCACTGGGTACGAGTTTGCCAGAATTAGCCGCCACGGTGATGAGCGCTCTGAAAGGCGAACACGATATGGCCATCGGTAATATTATTGGCTCAAACATTTTCAACCTATTAGCTGTTATTGGTATTCCGGCTCTCATTACTCCCATTGTGCTTGAAGAAAATGTTCTACAGCGTGACTTTCTCAGTATGATTGGTATTAGCCTAGTATTATTTGTACTGGCCTACGGTTTTAGAGGCAATGGCCGAATTAACCGCGTAGAAGGGTTTTTACTCTTTTCACTGTATATTGCCTATATGGGTTGGATATATATAAGCACTACCATGGGTTAAGACTTCCCAATTCAACAAATTGCATTTGAAAATTTTGAAGATGGCCCCAAATACAGTATCCTGAACCGTTACAAGCTAACCTTATTTAAGAGTAAAAAATGAAATTCCACAACCTCACCATCGGCAACGATCAACCTTTTTTTGTGATTGCAGGCCCTTGTGTAATTGAAAATGAAAAACTCGTTTTAGAAACAGCCAATACGCTTAAAGAGATTACCAACGCACTAGGAATCGGCTTAGTGTTTAAATCCTCCTTCGATAAAGCCAACCGTTCATCTCTCGATAGCTTTCGTGGCCCAGGCATAGAGAAAGGTTTACGTATTTTAGAAAAGGTAAAAACGGATATTGGCGTCCCTGTATTAACTGACGTTCATGAAGACACACCATTGGACGAAGTGGCCAGCGTTGTCGATGTAATGCAAACCCCTGCTTTTCTAGCACGCCAAACAAACTTTATTCTCAATGTCGCCAAACAAGGTATTCCGGTTAATATAAAGAAAGGCCAATTTATGGCGCCATGGGATATGCAAAACGTGGTGGATAAAGCCAAGAGCACTGGCAACGATAATATTATGTTGTGCGATCGAGGCACCAGTTTTGGTTACAATACTTTAATATCCGATATGCGCGGCTTAGCCGTAATGCGTCGAACGGGCTGCCCAGTAATTTTTGATGCCACTCACTCGGTTCAACAACCTGGTGGTAATGGCAATACATCAGGCGGCGATAGAACAATGGTGCCACTATTAGCCCGTTCCGCTATTGCTGCAGGTGTAGCTGGTGTGTTTATGGAAGTTCATCCAGACCCCGACAATGCCCTCAGTGACGGCCCAAACATGATGCCTTTAAATAAAGTGAAACAATTGTTAAGCCAGCTTGCCGATATTGATAAAATCATTAAAGCTTCCGGTACACTTTTAGAAGATGAGTTATAGCCATGTCTTTTAGTGACGCCGATATTATTCAATTAGCACAACAAACAATCGATATAGAATGTAACGAGCTAACTCAATTAAAAAATAGAATTGATACTAACTTTGTGCAAGCGGTTAAAGCCATTGAACAAAGCAAAGGCAAATGTATATTAATTGGTATGGGTAAATCTGGCATTATCGCGCAAAAAATTGCAGCGTCATTAGCAAGCACCGGCATCCCGAGTTTTTTTATACACCCTGGAGAAGCCTTTCATGGTGACTTAGGCATGATTGAAGCAAACGATATCGTTATGTTGCTATCTAACTCTGGTGAAACAGACGAAATTTTAAAGATAATGCCTTTCCTGATTAAACAAGGTAATCAAACAATTTCGATTACTGGTCAACAAAATTCAACATTAGCAAAAAATACAACCCACCATATAGATGGTGCGGTCACAAAAGAAGCTTGTCCTATCGGTTTAGCCCCAACCTCGTCTACAACCGTGGCATTAGTCATTGGCGATGCTTTTGTCACCACGCTTATTAAGCTACGCAATTTCCAAGCCGAGAATTTTGCGCTTTATCATCCTGGTGGCGCATTAGGTAAAAAATTACTCACTCAAGTTAAAGATCTTATGCGTACCGACAATTTACCAACGTGTAGCAAAGATACAGACATAACCACCTTGGTACATACTGTTTCACAATCACGACTCGGTTTAGTTGTTGTTCAAACCGATAAAAATAAAATACAAGGTGTAATAACCGATGGTGATATACGCCGTGCCATGGTTAACTTTGAGCAAGAATCGAAGAAGGAAAAATTCTTCCAACTAAAAGCTAGTGATTTATATACCAGTAATCCAAAAGTTATCGAACCAGCCATGATGGTTTCTGATGCTGAAAAAATCATGTTCGATAATAAAATTACCAGTGTCATCGTTGCCGAGAACAATGAGCTACAAGGCATATTACAGTTATATCAATTAAAAAATAATTAATTCTCAATTTTTTTAGAATCACGCTCAAACAATGTCACTACCTTTCAAACAAGCACCGCAAAACTTATGCTTATTACGGTTATCTGCGATAGGTGATATATGCCATACCTTACCCATTGTTAGAACCATACAAAAGCATTGGCCAACAACAAAGTTAACTTGGATTATTGGTAAAACAGAATATGCATTGGTTAGTGATATCGAAGATATTAACTTTATCATCTTCGATAAAGCAAAAGGTCTAAAAGCTTACAAAGAAGTACACGATAAACTTAAAGGCTTACACTTTGATGCTTTACTACACATGCAAATGTCATTACGCACTAGCATCATAAGCGCGCTCGTTAAAAGCAAAATTAAATTGGGGTTTGATAAAAAGCGAGCAAAAGATTATCAATGGTTATTTACTAATATTAAAATCCCCTATCAACCTCAACAACATGTTATTGATAGTTTTTTTGGTTTCACAGAAACGCTCGGCATACACGAACACATTTATGAATGGAATATCCCCAACGATCCAAAAAAACTAAACGATTTATTAGAGAGTGAAAAAATAAACTTAGACATTAATAAACCGTATATTGTTATTAGCCCTTGTTCAAGTATGGCTTATCGAAATTGGACAAGCGAAGGATATGCGGCGGTTGCTGATTATATTCAACAACAATATCAACTCCCCGTTATTCTCAGTGGTGGTTTTTCTGCAGTAGAAAAACAAATGAGCGATGCAATTATAAAAAAAGTTAAACACCCCATAATAAACTTAGTTGCAAAAACAAATTTAAAAGAACTGCTTAGTTTATTAAGCAATGCGCATTGTGTGATTAGTCCCGATTCTGGCCCAGCACATCTAGCAACGGCCATAGATACGCCTGTTATTGGTCTGTATGCAACAACTAATCCTGATAGAGCACGTCCTTATTTAAGCCAACAATGGCTGATTAACCGTTATCCCGATGCAATACATAAAAAATTCAATGCTACAGTTGAGAAAATAAAATGGGGCACTCGCGTTAAGGATGACTGGGCAATGAAACTCATTACCGTAAACGACGTTATTCTAAAGCTCAAAAAACTGCTACCTTTAAAAACAATGTAATTTATATACGATTAGATTATTATCGATATTAATCTTTATATACAGACGAAGAAAAGACTATGAATGAAATTCTTGAACGCGCTAAAAAAATAAAACTCGTTGTTTTTGATGTTGATGGCGTATTAACTGATGGCAGCTTGTTTTATGGCGACAACGGCGAAGAGTATAAAGCTTTTTACGCTAAAGATGGCTTAGGTATGAAACTACTTATGCGTACTGGAGTCCAAATTGGCATTATCACAGCAAGACAATCACAATTAGTAAAACATCGTATGGATAGTTTAGGAATCGAACACTTATATCAAGGTCGCCTTGATAAGCTTAATGCTTTTGAAGATCTCATTCAAAAACTTAATTTAAGTTATGAGCAAACAGCCTTCGTCGGTGACGATGTTGTTGACCTACCCGTTATGAATAAAGTGGGATTTTCCGTCACGGTAAAAGACGCTCATCCACTTGTTATCGAACAAGCACATTGGCAAACCCCGCTTAATGGTGGCCGAGGAGCAGCCCGGAATGTCTGTGAATTAATTATGCAGTCGCAAAATACCTTAGATGAGCAACTTAACTCTTTCTCTAAATGAATCGCATCCGCTATATTATTTTATTTATTATTGTCGTCATTATCGCGGCAACCAGTAGTTGGTTATTAAAAAAAGTCGATAACCAACCGTTTAATATTGTAAAACCCACACGCCATGATATGGACTATTTCCTGACGAATTTTGATGCCACTATTATGAATGAAGCAGGCAAGCCCCATTATATTGTAAAAGGTGCTTACCTTGAGCATTTCCCTGATGATGACAGTATTGATATTAAGCAACCAAAAATAAATCTTTTCCGCGAAAATCTCCCGCCTTGGAATATGGATGCAGAACAAGCGAGAGTGTTAAACAAAGGGAATTTAATTTATCTTAATGGTAAAGTAACAATGCATCGTCCTTCTAGCAAAACAAAAAAAGGAAAGATTGAGCCTGAAATAAATCTCACGACTAGCAACTTAACTATTAAGGTTAAGCGTAATTATGCTGAGACAAATGATGCTGTTCATATTCAGTCTGAACAACATCATCTAAAAGCCACTGGGATGCGTGTATACTTAGACGATGGGCGGCTTGAATTATTGTCAAATGTGAATGGTATTTATCATGTCAAAAAATAAATATTTTACAATCATACTATTACTACAGTTTATTCCCCTGAGCTGCTTTGCTTTAGCGGAAGATCGTAATAAACCCATTAAAATTAAAGCTGACAGTGTCAGTATTAATGAAAAAACAGGCATCAGTGTTTATCTAGGAAACGTTAAATTTACCCAAGGAAGCCTTATTCTGAAAGGGAACAAGATAGAGATCCATCAGCCTGATGGTGCTGTAACCAAAATAATCGTCATCGGTACACCAGCAAAGTTCCAACAACAACAAGATAATTCGCCAGATTTAATTCACGCGAAAGCGGGTAAATTAAAATACGTTACAAAAGATGAGCGTGTATATTTAACTAAAAATGCTTCCGTCTCCCAAGGTGACAATTTACTTAAAGGTAATAAAATTGAGTACAATACACGCGATAGTACGGTGACCGCTCAAAAAAGCACCAATAATGATAACCGTGTTCATGTTGTCATTGAACCTAATAAAGAAAAGTAGAACGAACCACGTATGTCATTACTCAAAGCAATCAATTTATGTAAAAGCTATAAAAAACGTGACATTGTTAAAAATGTAAGTATTGAAATTAGTAGTGGTGAAGCCGTTGGCTTGCTTGGGCCCAATGGAGCAGGTAAAACAACTTCATTTTATATGGTGGTTGGCTTAATAAACTCTGATAGTGGTACCGTTGAACTCAACGGACAAGATATCACCGACCTCCCTATGCACCTGCGTGCTCAAAGAGGCATTGGTTACCTTCCGCAGGAAGCCTCTATTTTTCGCAAACTATCTGTTGCCGATAATATTCTCGCAATATTACAAACCCGTAAAGAATTAGCGCCTTTTCAGCAACAACAAAAGTTAGAAGAATTACTCGATGAGCTACACATTGGACATATTCGCTCTAATACAGGTATGAGCCTATCCGGTGGCGAACGCCGACGTGTAGAAATAGCTCGAGCGCTCGCAACCGAGCCGCGGTTTATCTTATTAGACGAGCCTTTTGCTGGCGTTGATCCTATTTCAATATTAGATATTCAAAATATAATCTCACATTTAAAAGAACGTGATATTGGCGTTTTAATCACCGACCATAATGTAAGAGAAACCTTAGGAATATGCCAACGAGCGTACATTATGAATAATGGAGAAGTTATTGCTCAAGGTGATCCAGATCATTTACTCCAAGATACCCAAGTGCGTAAAGTCTACTTAGGGGAAAATTTCAAGTTGTAATCGCTCTGTAATATGTTAAAAAATACGCTAGAATGAAGAATATGCCTATCATTAAAACGTCGAAAAAAGCGCTCAAACAACACGAATTCACTTCCACAACGTCTAACCTATACATTATAAAGAATACTGGCTAAAGCCGACTATATGAAACAAAGCTTACAACTGCGTATTGGTCAATCGCTAACGATGACCCCTCAACTACAACAAGCCATTCGCTTGTTACAGCTTTCCACACTTGAATTAAGCAGTGAAATCCAGGACGCTTTAGACTCTAACATGATGCTGGAAACAGTCGATGATAGCAGCCCTTCTTCGGAGCAAACCCAGAATAACGATAAAAATAGTGAAGAACAAAATACTGCCGACAGTAATCCGGATACCAGCAGCGTTGAAAGCAATTTAAACGAAGATAATGCCATTCCCGATGAGCTACCTGTCGATACCGTCTGGGAAGATATTTATGACTCCATGTCACATTTACCGACAGCGAGTAGTGCTCCTGCTGATACGGGTGATATGGAAGTTGTTTCGGTTACCGGTGAAAGCTTACATCAACACTTAGATTGGCAACGTGAATTAGCTCCTTTTAGTAAGACCGATTCCATTATCGCTCAGGCGATTATTGACTCGATTAATGATGATGGTTTTCTGGCAACAAGTATTGAAGATATACATCAAGGTCTAGTAGGCGAATATGATATTGAGCTTGATGAAGTTGCTGCCGTATTACGCCAAGTACAAAACTTTGACCCACCCGGCATTGCCGCACGAGATTTACAAGAAAGTTTGTCTCTTCAGCTTGATCAACTTGATGGCACTGTCGATAATTGGGAGTTTGCAAAGCTGCTTGTAAATAATCATTTTGAGCAACTAGCCAATCGGGACTACGCACTAATTATGCGTCAGATGAAACTTTCTGAAGAAGAGTTAAAAGAAGTTGTTACGCTGGTTCAATCCCTTAACCCACGACCGGGTAGCCATATAACCGACAGTAATCCCGAATATGTTATTCCTGATGTCGTGGTCAGTAAACACAAAGACAAATGGGTGGTCGAACTGAATCCCGATGCGGCACCCAAAATTCGTATTAATAACCATTACGCTAGCTTAATCAAACAAGTAAACAACAGTAGTGACAACACCAATATGAAAAACCATCTTCAAGAAGCACGATGGTTTATTAAAAGCTTACAAAGTCGTAATGAAACCTTACTCAAAGTTTCCACCAGCATCGTAAACCGTCAGCTAGGCTTTTTAGAGCACGGTGAAGAAGCAATGAAAGCATTGGTTTTACACGATATCGCTGAAGAAGTAGAAATGCATGAATCCACTATTTCTCGAGTAACAACTAAAAAATATATGCATACACCACGCGGTATCTTTGAACTTAAATACTTCTTTTCAAGCCATGTAAGCACTGCCAGTGGTGGAGAGTGTTCAGCGACCGCAATTCGAGCATTACTGAAAAAATTAATTGCTGCGGAAAATCGAAATAAACCGTTAAGTGACAGTAAATTAGCTGATATTTTGGGCGAACAAGGTATTAAGGTTGCAAGACGCACCGTTGCAAAATATCGCGAAGCATTAAATATTCCCTCATCAAATGAGAGAAAACAACTTACGTAAAGTAAGTGAATTAAGTATGACAAAAGTAGTCCAACAAAGGAGATAGTATATGCAATTAAATGTAAGTGGTCATCATGTCGACGTTACCGATTCTCTACATAACTATGTATCAACCAAATTTGACCGACTCGAGCGTCACTTTGATCATATGACTAATGTTCACGTTATTCTCAGTATTGAAAAAGTACGCCAAAAAGCTGAGGCTACACTCAATTTATCTGGCACCAGTGTATTTGCAGAATCTGAAGACACTGACATGTATGCCGCAATTGACTCGCTGACCGATAAGTTAGATAGGCAAATTAAGAAGCATAAAGAAAAAATCACTAACCATCATAAACAGGCTGGAAGACAGCATAAACAGGTAGACGGCTCAATTGAAGAGGATTAGAATTCACTTCAAAATTAAGAGTGAAAATGCCAACACGTAAAATAGGCATTTTGGTAAATAACGAGACAGTAAGAAAATGCAAGTTAGCGAATTTATTCAATCCGATCGTGTTCTTTGTGATGTAGATGCTAGTAGTAAGAAACGCGCTTTTGAGGCTCTAAGTCAGCTTATTTCAAAAAACTGTGACGGAGTATCAGCTAACGAAGTGTTTGATAGCCTTATTGCCCGAGAAAAACTGGGGGGTACAGGACTTGGTTATGGGGTAGCCATCCCCCATGGCCGGCTCAAAAACATCGATACGACTCGAGGGGCATTTATTAAGCTAAAAGCCGGTATTGATTTTGATTCTATTGATAAAAAACCGGTAGATTTAATGTTTGCCCTACTCGTGCCAGAAAATGCGGAAGAGGAACATCTACAAACTCTCGCCTTGCTCGCAAATATGCTGAATGATGAAAAAATGAGAGAAAGTCTGAGGGAAGCAACTAGTGCAGATGAAGTACAAACAACACTCAGCAACTGGCAAGACTCACACTAAGACCTAAACTCCCTCATGTCTTCAATCACAGTTAACGACATATTCGACACGCACTGTGACAAATTAGAGCTAAACTGGCTATGTGGCGAGCAATATGCCAATTTAGCTATCAATCCATCAGATCAGCATCCAACGCTCTTTATTGGCTTCCTTAATATTGTTAGGCCAAACCTTATTCAAGTTATTGGTCAAACTGAAATTCAGTACCTCGAAAGTCTAGGTAAAAACTCTTTCAACGACGCCATTCAACACCTTTTTGAGAGTCAGCCTGCTCTCGTTATAATCGCTAAAAACCTCGAACCACCCAAAAAGCTAATTGAAATTGCTAATAAAACACATTCTATTGTTGTGCGATCCTCCAAAAATAGTAATCAAGTTGTTGAACTCATCCAATATTATCTGGCCGACAACCTAAGTGAATACATTACTATTCACGGTGTTTTTCTCGAAGTCCTTGGAATGGGAGTACTACTAGCAGGGTTAAGTGGCATCGGTAAGAGTGAATTAGCGCTTGAGTTAGTGACCCGAGGTAATCGGCTAATTGCTGACGATATTATCGAATTTCGCAAAATATCGCCTGATACCATTGCCGGAACGTGTCCAGCAATTCTTAAAGACTTTATAGAGGTTCGCGGCTTAGGAATTTTAAATATCCGAGCAATGTTTGGCGATAATGCTTTAATTAATAGAAAGAAACTCAGTTTAATTATAAACTTGCAAGTAACTAAAGATGTGGTATCCACAGCAATCGATAGATTAGATGGTGGGCATAAACAGCGTACCGTACTTGAGGTTAATGTTCCCGAAATAACATTACCCGTTGCTGTAGGTAGGAGTCTAGCTGTTATTGTTGAAGCGGCCGTACGCAATCACATACTAACAATGAATGGCTATAATGCGAGTGAAGATTTTATAACCCGACAACAAAAGTATATTGATAAAAAATGAATTTAATTATCGTCAGTGGTCTATCCGGTTCAGGTAAAAGTATCGCTTTACACTTACTTGAAGACCTAGGTTATTATTGTATTGATAATCTACCTATCAGCATGCTGCCATCGCTCATTAAAGAATTTCATCGAAAACCCTCAGAACCAATACAAAATATTGCTATTGGCATAGATGCTCGCAATATGCCTGATAGCTTAAATGAGTTTGAGTCTTGCTTAAAAGAACTTACGACAAATAAAATTAATTATAAAGTGTTTTATTTAGAAGCCAATGATGGTGCAATTATAAAACGCTATAGTGAAACTCGACGCAAACATCCGCTCAGTAAGCCCAATATGTCGCTAACGGAAGCTATTACCTTAGAAAAAAAATTACTTGAACCTGTAGCTTATTGTGCCGATCTCACCTTCGATACCAGCTCAACAAATGTACACCAACTACGAGAACGCATTAAAGAACGTTTAATTAAAGATACCACTTCAACCGCTTCAATCTTAATAGAATCTTTCGGTTTTAAACACGGCGCACCAACAAATGCAGACTTTGTTTTTGATGTTCGCTGTTTAAGCAATCCACACTGGGTACCTGAATTACGTCCACAAACAGGACAGGATAAAGCTGTTGTGGAATTTCTAGAATCTAACGACGATGTTTTAATGATGTGTAATGATATTTTATCTTTTCTTGACAAATGGGTCCCCAAATTTATTGCAGAAAATAGAAGTTATATGACCATAGCCATTGGTTGCACAGGTGGGCAGCATCGTTCTGTTTATATTACAGAGCACATCGTGTCGAAGCTAATAAAAAAATATCCCAGCATATTAACTCGACATAGAGAGCTTGAGCAAAACAATTAGAATTCAATACTATTAAGAAGAAGAATTAGAGAAAGAACAATGGGTGTAAGTATTCTTATCGTAACGCATGGCAAGATAGGTCAATCTATTTTAGATACGGCTACAAAGATTATTGGTTCCGTTCCCATGTTAGTTAAAACAATATCTATTGATATGGATGAAAATTGCGACATATCATTAGACCAAGTTAATATAGTTGGTAAGGAAATTGATACCGATGATGGTGTTTTAATCCTTACAGACTTATTCGGTGCCACGCCAAGTAATATTGCCAGCACAACGAGTATTTCACAGAGCATTGTTGTTGCGGGTCTTAATTTACCTATGTTAATCCGCGTTATGAATTATCACTCATTACCATTATATGAACTTAGTGATAAAGCTGTTGGTGGCGGGAAAGATGGTGTTCTCGCTTATTATACAGACAAGAATAAAAAAAATGTTACAAACTCAAATTAAAATTATTAACAAACTTGGCCTACATGCTCGTGCAGCTGCAAAATTTGTCACACTTGCTAGCCAATTTAAGAGTGATGCATTTTTAGAGCATCAAGAAAAAAAAGTCAACGGGAAAAGTATTATGGGGGTAATGATGTTAGCCGCCTCAAATGGTACTGAACTCACATTGACGACAGATGGAGACGATGAGCAACAAGCACTTGAAGCCTTAATCAAGCTTGTGAATAACCGCTTTGACGAAACAAGCTAATAATCAATATTGAGTAATTGCACCTATGACTTTATGTTTACAAGGATCGCGTATTACCACAGGCGTAGCTATCGGTCCTGTCCACATTATTCAACAACATGAATTTGAACTTGTTGAAACCAATATACATGATGATTATATCAATGAAGAAATAGAACGTTACACAAAAGCATTAACTAACGCGAAACAACACCTTAGTTTAGTTCTCGAAAATATCCCAAGTTCTACACCCTCTGAGATAATTGCTTTCATTAACTCGCATCTTTTAATGCTAAATGATGAAATGTTATCTGATACACCAATAGAAATAATTCGAACAAAAAAATGTAATGCTGAATGGGCTCTCAAGTTACAACGAGATAACATTATTAATATTTTTGATTCAATGGATGATGCTTATCTTCGGACTCGACGTGATGATATTAACCATGTTGTTAAAACCATTATGCAAACTTTGCTCAGCGGCCCAATTCATCATGGTGTACATCATTCACATGAACAACGTCTAAGTGGCCATGTTATCGTTGCCGATGATATCTCCCCCTCTGAACTCGTCTTAATGCAACATCAAGGTATCGCCGCCTTTGTAACCCAAACAGGTGGGCCAACATCACACACAGCAATCATTGCTCGAAGTTTAAATATACCGGCTATTGCAGGTATTCATAATATTCATACCTTACTACACGATGCAGAAACTATTGTTGTGGATGGTCGATTCGGTTTAATACTAACTAACTTAGATGATAATTCGTTATATCATTACCATCGACTACGCCGAGAACAACATATACAACTAAAACGATATAAAGAATTCCCCCTGTTACCGGCTATCTCAGATGATGAAGTTGAAATTAGTATTAACGCCAACATTGAACTACCAGAAGAAATACCGCTAATCAGAGAGATGGGGGCAAATGGTATTGGTTTATATAGAACTGAATATTTATTTATGAATCGTTCTATTAGCCCAGACGAAGAAGAGCAATTTCAAGCTTACTCCAGCATATTAGAACAATTAAATGGTAAAACACTAACCATTCGGACTCTTGATTTGGGTTCAGACAAACAAGTCGATAGTGGTAAACAACATGCAAGTGCCATCACTAATCCTGCACTCGGGTTACGTGCCATTCGCTTATGTTTAAATGATCTATCACTTTTTATTCCGCAACTACGTGCAATTCTAAGAATATCAGCTTTTGGTAAGGTAAGAATGATGATACCGATGCTCTCGAATATTCATGAACTACAACAGGTCATGCGGCTAATTAAAACAACCCAAAATGATTTAAACAAAGAAGGTATTGCTTTTAATATTGACATGCCAATTGGAGGGATGATTGAAGTTCCTGCAGCAGCCATCTGCGCTGAAATGTTTGCGACAGAACTCGATTTTTTATCCATTGGTACAAATGATCTAATACAATATACATTAGCAATCGATCGTATTGATGATGAAGTGAATTATTTATACGATCCGGCTAATCCCGCCGTATTAAGACTTATCGCGCAAACGATTAAAGCGGGACAACAGGCTAATATTCCAGTTTCAATGTGCGGTGAGATGGCAGGCGATCCTCGTTATACCAAATTACTCTTAGGACTTGGCTTAAGAGAATTTAGTATGCATCCTAATTCTCACCCCATTATTAAACAAATAATTCCGACCTGTAATATTAAAAAACTTCAAAGACAAGTTAAACGCTTACTTAAAATTAATATATATGCTGATTTTCACGAACAAATCGAGAAACTGCTTAATTAACTCAAGCCTAGTGAATATATTTTTATTTTAAGCCTATTGCCTGTTACACTTAGATTCCTTCAAACTTGCAATATTTATAATTGCAATACCTGTGGTTAGAACATGGCGAATATCACACAAGAACAACAAGATTTGCTCGGAATTATTTCCGAGTGCATTCAAAATAATGACTGCAATAAAATAGATCAGCTTCTTCAAGAGCTGCATCCAGCAGAAATCGCCCATGTTATTGAAACCCTTTCACAAAAAGAACGTGAAAAGGTTTGGCAACGTATTCCGACGGAATATGAAGGTGAAGTGCTTATTAATCTTAATGAAACGGTGCGTAGCCATTTTATTAAGACCATGGAACACTCCGCCTTACTTGCCGCAACTGAATCCCTGGAAACAGATGATCTTGCCGATATCTTATCGGAGATTCCACACGCTGTAAGTCAAGAATTACTTCTAAGCATGGAACAACAAGATCGTGAACGCCTAAAATCCGTTCTTTTTTACGCCAAGGATACTGCCGGCGGATTAATGGATTTGAATACCGTTATTATTCGAGCTGATACCACGCTTGAAGTGGTATCACGATACTTGAGATTCAAAAGTGAACTCCCCGAAGGAACAGATACACTCTATGTTGTTAACCGAGAAAATGAATATCTTGGTCTATTACCGCTAACGACATTACTTACCAGTGATCCTATTCTACAGGTTGCCGATACAATGGATGCCGGTGTGGAAGCCATTAATGCTAATCTCTCGGTACGCGAAGTTGTTAATATATTTGAACATCGCGACTTAATCACCGCCCCCGTTATTGATGATGATGGTAAGTTACTGGGTCGTATAACGATTGACGATGTTGTTGATGAAATTCGTGACGAAGCCGAGCACTCAGTAATGAGTATGGCGGGCTTGAATGAAGAAGACGATATGTTTGCATCCCCATTTATGAGTACAAAGCGACGTTCTATATGGTTGGGAGTTAATTTACTTACAGCATTATTAGCCTCAGTTGTGATTGGTCAATTTGAAGGTACTATCGAAAAACTTGTTGCCTTGGCTATTTTAATGCCCATCGTTGCAAGCATGGGTGGCGTTGCAGGCAGCCAAACATTAACCTTGGTAATCCGTGGTATGGCATTAGGACGGATTGGTAAAACTAATGCAAAACGACTACTACACAAAGAGTTATGGGTTGGGTTATTTAATGGTCTCATTTGGGCTGTTATCATCGCAGCAGTTGCCGGTGTTTGGTTTGATAGTGTGAAATTAAGTTATATCATTGGTGCAGCTATTGTTATTAATTTATTTGTTGCTGCTTTGGCAGGTGCAAGCATTCCATTAATCTTAAACAAGATCGGAATCGATCCAGCTTTAGCTGGAACAGTTATATTGACAACCGTCACTGATGTTGTTGGTTTCTTTGCCTTTTTAGGCCTAGCTTATTTATTTCTTTTTTAACGAGAATTTTAATGTCTAAAAAAATAGTTTACGAAGAAGACGATGATGTCGTTAGCAAGACAAAATTAAAACAAGAAGCGCAAGCCTTAACTGACCTAGGTTCAAAACTTTTAGTATTATCAACTGAACAATTACGTAAGTTCGATTTACCCGATAACTTATTAGAAGCTTTTAAAGTTGCGAAAAATATAAAAAAACATGGAGCATTAAAACGACAAAAGCTTTATATAGGAAAGTTATTAAGAAGTATTGATTCAAAACCTATAGAAGCACAATTTGATATGTTGTTAAGCCCTCACAAAGAAGATGTGAAACAATTTCATGATGTGGAAAATTGGCGTGATAAAATCATTGAAGAACCCAAGAATATCAATGAATTTTTAGGACAATACCCGTTAGCTCAACGACAAACCTTAATCAAGCTACACCGCGACTCAATAAATGAAAATCCTCAGATATCAACGCGCGCAAAACGAAAATTATTTATTTATATCAAAGAGTTTGTCTTTGTTCATGAAGATAAAGATGATAATAACTTTCAAGACGATTTATTATAACACTCTAACTTTCTATGCTTTAAAGCCGGAAACTGTTTACGCGTTAACTTAATCTTTTCTAAATCTAAATCAGCAATAACAAACCCAGAACCTCGATAAAGCCGGTCATTAACGACACCCCATGGATCTACAATCATACTATCTCCATACGTTTCACGCCCATTTACGTGATAACCTCCTTGAGCCGACGCGATAACATAACATAAATTTTCAATCGCACGAGCTCGCACTAAAGTTTCCCAATGTGCCTTTCCTGTAATCGCAGTGAATGCAGCAGGAATAACAACAAGTTCAACACCTTGATCAACCATACGACGAAACATTTCTGGAAATCTTAAATCATAACAAACAGCAAACCCCATTTTTCCAAAAGGAGTATCTTGTACAATAATTTCACTACCAGCTTCAATCACATCAGATTCAGCATGACTTTCTCCTTCGTCTAATCTAGCATCGAATAAGTGAATTTTATCGTAACGAGTGACTATATCCCCATCAGAATTAAATAATAAGCAAGTAGATCGAATTCGTTGTGGGTCATCAGATATTAAAGGTATAGTGCCAGCAACAATCCAAACTTGATGTTTAATACACATATTCTTTAAAAAATCTTGTATCGGACCAACTCCCTGATGCTCTTTGATCGCAAGCATATCAGTTTGTTTCATTCCCATAATTGCAAAATTTTCTGGCAATACGACTAAATCAGCACCTGAATCGACAGCATAGCTAATCCACCGACCTGCTTCATTTAAATTTGCAGAAACGTTCGGACCAGAAGCCATTTGTATTGCAGCAATTCGTTTCATAAAAAACCCAATCTAAAATTAACCATAGTCAATTTATTAAAAGTTCAAGCTTATCTACTTTTGCGCTACCTGATTGAAGTTCAATACGTGTAGAATCTAAACCCAATGCAACTATCCACGCTTTTAATTCCGTTGCCCACAATACCCCTGTATCTCCACCAGGGTATCTAATCAAGAGATTTAAAGTATTCTTTGCTGATAATATTTTCATAGTATTTCTAAGGGCAGGAATTTTTAAAATTGATTGAACATTTTTAGGAACAGACCATTGTTGTTCCGTAATAATGTAGCTTTTTCTAGATAACAAATCTGCTGCAAATGAATAATTAATTTGTGTCGATATTATTATTAACAAACAATACTTTATTAATTTTTTAGTTATCATCATCCAAATAATCATCTTCATCCGACACATCTTTCTCAATTTTTTCATCATTTTTATCAATTCGAGTTGTAATGGGTTTATCCCATGTTCCAGTTAAATGGTAAATACGTTGAGAGGATTCATCAATACCTGAACCGAATATTTTTTTGAAAAAATAGACTACCGCCCCCACCTGTGGACCGAAAGCAAAAGTAGAAGGAACTGTTAAGGAACCGCTCACATTAGGAACCACCGTAAGATAATGATCAAAGTCTCTAGCAACTATTCCTGTTCGTCCTGTTACGAGTATATTGGCTACTGGTCCAGCAATACTGACGTCATCTGAATAAGCGTTACCATCAAGAATTTCATAAACACCAACAATTCGATCAAAATTAAAACCTGTTTTAAAAGCATCTCCAGTAAATAACATGCTTGGTAATGACTCTATGCTAAGTAAACCAAGTAAACGCCCCGCACCTGGGTCAACCTTAGTAAAGACGCCATTTTCAATATCCATGGTCACAAGGCCATTTAATTGGCCCCAGCTGAAATCACCAAATCCTCCTTTCCAATTAAAATCTCCAGTAAAATCAGCTACACCATTCTCAATAATAGAAGAAAAACCAAGACTAGATAGAAAATTACCATAATTCACAGAATGCACTTTCATAGTGACTTCGGTAAATTGTTTTTTGGGTTTGTAATGCCAAAATGCCTTACCTTTGGCTTTCACATATGGTGATATAATAGTAAATTCATCCAAACTTAATCCCTTTTTATTTTTTGATGTTTTAAAAATAAATTTTCCATAGGGATAAGTATCATAATAAAAATCGGCAATTTCACCTTCAAACAGAGGTAATTTTCTTGGGTCAGAAGGTTTACGAGGTTTTTTATCTTTCGCTTTCGCTAAGTGTAAATAATCCATATCAACATTAACAGGAATACTAAAAAAACTTTTTTCTTTTTTTATAGTAGTCGCATCCAATGCATCTAACCAGTCACGCAATGAAAAATTCTTTAAACTTCCAGTTAATAATAATTTTTCATCTTTTGGCAATTCAGCTGCTTCGGGTTTAAAGCGGAAATGTCCGCGTCGTAAACGAGAATTTTTACTATCACTTAGATCAATATCTAAAGCGTATGACATTTTTTCTCCATAAACTAAATTCAGCAACATATCATTTTTGGAAACATTTTCAATAGTCATATAGGTTGGAATTTTTACTTTCGATTTTTTTTCCATCGGAGGAGGTAAATCGATGATAATATCTTGCATATCAGCCGAGACTTGCAGCATTGGATTTTTAATAACACCATCTTGCTTATGTTTTAATGTAAAAACACCTTGCCAATCTGTGCGTCCTTTAACTTTATCATAACCAGATAATTTAAAGGTCTTCATCGTTTCACTTACATCGATATTTCCTTGCATAACAAATCGAATAGGATGACCGCCAAACTGATGTCGAGTAAAAATATCAACTTTTGATGCCCCGCCCATTATCTTCGCAATGATATTTCTTGCAGTAATAGAATCTTTCGTAAAATCAACCGTGCCATTTATATTCGTTGCGTATAATTTATCTTTTGCCGTTGATAATTCAGCATTTATTAAAAAGGCTTTTGCTTTTATATGTAGTGGATATAATTTTTCAACCTTTTCTGATAATGGAATAGTCATAAAGAGATCAATATTTGTTTCACCTGAAAATCTAGAGCTAGCAACAAAGTCTCTAGAATCTTTTAAAAAGGTACTCGACGAATATTGAGCGACATCATCAAGATTACTTTTTATTAAAGCTTTTACTTTGACTAAAGGATTACTGAGATCATCTATACTTATATCAAAATTTTTCGCTTGACTATTATCTAGCTTAACCTCATTTACATGCATATCCATGGAGCGACCTGTAAAGACAACATCAACATCGCCCTCATGCATTAATGGCCATCCAGGATTATAATTAAGTGTTATATTTTTTGCTGACAGAGATGCTTGAAAAACACCATTATTCTTGGTGTAAGGAAAATCAGATAAACGACCATTTAAAATAATCCCCCCTTTTTCAATTTTACCAGATTCTAAAGCAGTACCCATCCACTGTTTAAAGTCACCTGTCATAATTACTTTAGGTAAGTAGTTTTTTACGGCTACAGCCTTACCATTAACAATCTCAGATTGAAGGTCTAGGTAGGGTGAAACATTATCATTAGGAATATCTAGATTAAAACTGACTCGAATCGAAGCATCACTATTAGTCGCAATCAAATCCTCAGCGAAGACTCCCCAAGAATCATCATTCTTAATCCATTCCACATTACCGTCTAATTCATTGAATAAAACTTTTTTTGATAATATTTCGTTGAAATCTAATTCCGCATTCTTAGTTTTAATCGATAAAACGCCTGAATTATGATTACTGAACAATTCAGCTGATACTTTTTTAAATCCGGGTACTTTCTCATAAGCTTTTAATGATAAATCATTTACTTTTGCTGAAAGAAAGAACTCATCAACCTTATCCTCTTGCATATTAAGTTGATACTTTATATTTTCAAGTTCTCCCGATGGTGCCGCATGTCTTAAATATTTAAAAATTCTATTCTCAACGTATCCACTTTTAAGCAACAGATCTCGAACATCTTCGATTCGAAAATATTTCACATCTGTTGTTATCGACGTGCTTTTATTCTCATCATTGACTTTTTGGCTAACTTTAATTTCTGTTGTTGGCCAAGCGCCATTATTTGTAGTGAATTTCAAATCTTCTATAGACAAATCCCAGCTTTTAAAATCTTTGTTCCACTTAATAAGTCCACTTAATAATTTAACTTTAGCAACTGCATTATTCTTAAGTCTTCTAATTGCAACGTCATGCGCTACAACCTTAGCCTCAATTTTGTTCAATTCACCTGCAACCCAATCTCCCCAAAGCCTGAAATCTAACAAACCCTTTTCAACCATCACATCCATAATTACAGGTTTAAACCCCCATTCAGATGCTCTAATATTCACTCCATTTGCATAAAATTTTCCAACCCATTTTATCGGGTCAAGCATGTCGCCATAGACGTCTAAAGCAAGCTCTAAACGTTTGGGGTTATTTTTATTATCAGAAAGTATAAATTCACCATTAAACTGATGGCGGTTACTACTGTTTCTTAATTTAAGCGTTACATCCTTAAAGCGAGTTGGTTTTGTAAGGCGCTTTTTATCATGCCAAACTATGCTACTGTTTTGAATAATCAAACTACTTCGATTAAACAGCCACTCAGATAATTCAGTATTACTTGATTGTTCTTGTTCTGTTAATGCGTTACCTAATTCGATTACATCAATGTCTTGAATTAATATTTTTCCATCTTTCTTTCTAATGATGGCAAGTTCTACACCATCGATGGTGTAAATATCCGGTACAATTTTTCTTTGTTTTATCGAACGCCAAACCGAAAAACCAATTTTAATTTTTTCTATCTCAAGAAGTTCTTTACCGGACGAACGACTAATCAATTTAACATCATGGAATATGACAACTGGCGTTATTCCAGTTATAAGTGCATTTAAGTCTCCAATTTTTACTGGATGTTCAAGAATAGTTGCCAACTGTTCTTCAACGTATGAACGATACAATTGAACATCAGGCAATAAAACTCTAGCCGCAGAAAGCCCTACTGCGATTAAAATTACTGTGGCAATAATAGAATATAGAAAAAAATTCCGTATTTTTTTTAATACTGACTTAAAAATAATTAACAACCTATAATCATCTATGCTTAACTACATTGGTACAACATCAAATTGTTCTTGAGAATATCCCGTTTCAATTTGAAAGCGAATGGACTTACCAATAAATTCCTCTAGTTCAGCAACACCACTAGATTCATCATCTAATAAATTATCAACAACGGCTTCTGATGCTAAAACCAAATAATTTTCAGCATCAAATTGACGCGACTCGCGCAATATCTCACGAAAAATTTCATAACTCACAGTCTCTACCGTCATGATAGAACCTCGCCCCTGACAAGTTGGACACGACTCACATAAAATATGCTCTAAACTTTCGCGCGTGCGTTTGCGCGTCATTTGAACTAAGCCTAAGGAAGAAACTTCACTAATATTTGTTTTTTCAGGATCTTTAATTAACATCTTCTCCAAGCCACGTAAGACTTGCCTTTTATGCTCCTCATCAATCATATCAATAAAGTCTATAATGATAATGCCACCTAAATTTCTTAAACGGACTTGTCGGCAAATTGCTTGAGTTGCTTCTAAGTTAGTTTTAAAAATGGTTTCTTCCAGGTTTCTATTACCGACAAACGCGCCGGTATTCACATCTACCGTTGTCATCGCTTCCGTTTGGTCTATTATCAAATAACCGCCGGATTTTAATTGCACCTTAGGTTCTAACGATTTTCTAATTTCGTCATCAATACCGTATAGATCAAATATTGGACGTTCACCAGGATAATACTCAATACAATTAGCAACCTCGGGTATGAATTTTTTTGCAAATTTTTCGACACGTTTAAATGTTTCACGCGAATCAATTCGAATCTTTTGAATATCTGTTCCACCAAGGTCGCGCATTGTTCGCATGACTAAAGGTAAGTCTTCATGTAACAAACTAACCATTTTTTTAGACGTTAGCTGTGCCGACTTAGCTTTCACCGCTTCCCATAATTTTTCTAAGAACGCAATATCTTTACCTATTGCCTCGTCACTCGCACCCTCTGCAACGGTCCTTACGATATAACCATTTAATTGAGTCGATTTTTGATTATTATCTTGGCTTGTATTCTTTTCTCGATGCTTAGAAATAATATCTTTTAAACGTTGACGTTCTTCATCTAACTCAATTTTTTGAGATATACCAATGTGGTCGGTATTTTGAATAAAGACTAAGTATCGAGACGGGATAGATATATTCGTCGTTAACCTTGCGCCTTTCGTTCCAATAGGATCTTTAACGACTTGAACGATAATTTGTTGCCCTTCGGTCAATAAATCTGAAATATCCGCAACAGCATCGCTATCGTTTGTATCTGTATTGTTTTTAATTAAACGCTGATGATTTTCAGCTATATCTGATGCATGCAAAAAAGCGGTACGCTCAAGCCCAATTTCAATAAACGCAGCTTGCATACCCGGTAAAACCCGAGAGACTTTACCACTATATATATTTCCAACTAAACCACGCCGCCTTGCTCGTTCAATATGCACTTCTTGCAACATACCATTTTCGACATAGGCAATACGCGTTTCTTGAGGTGTTACATTTATTAGTAATTCTTCGCTCATGGATAATCTTTCTTGGTTGATGTTTCTCGCGTTAATTAACACTCGGTAGGATTTGAACACCAGATTGTGACAGTAAGTTTGCTGTTTCATATAACGGCAAACCCATCACGCCCGAGTAACTCCCCTGTATCTTTTCGATAAAAATGGCGGCAAGCCCTTGTACGGCATAACCTCCAGCTTTATCAACCCCTTCATTTGTTGCAATATAACGTGAAATATCAAGTTCAGTTAACTCACGAAAAGTAACCAAATTACATGAAACCGCTGCTAAAATACTCGAACCACTAACAGCAACACCCGTTAAGACTTCATGGGTACGACCCGAAAGTAAACATAACATTTCAGCGGCATCTTCACTCGACACGGGTTTACCCAGTATTCGTTCATCACAAACTACAGCCGTGTCTGAACCGATCACTATATCTATTGTGGCGTGTTTTTTCTTTGATTGCCAACACCTTAGCGTGTTTTTCTTGGACTCTAAGTATTGTTCATTTAGTGCAATTTTGCCCGCATTTGCTTTGGCAATAGCCAGTCGCACCACATACTCATACGGGCTCTCAGTTGGATTTTTATCTTCAGGAACATCTACATTTAGCACATCAAATCGGACACCAATTTGCTCTAATAATTCACGACGTCGAGGTGATTGCGAAGCAAGATAGATACAAGGGGTAGTCATAAAGAATACTCTGGTATTTTTTATTTATGATATGGGTGGTTTTTAATAATCATCAATGCCCGATATAGTTGTTCTGCAACAACAATTCTTACAATCGGGTGAGGTAGGGTTAAGCTTGATAAAGACCACTTTTCATTCGCCTTGCTTATGCAGGTTTGCGTCATACCATCCGGTCCTCCGATAAGTAAGGCGATATCTTTTCCTAAACTCATCCAATCTTGCATTTTTTCAGATAATGTTTCGGTTGACCAAATCTTTGCCTTTACTTCCATCGCAATCACATATGTATTACTTGGAATTGCATCAAGGATACTTTTCTCTTCTTGCTGCATAGCTTGTTTGATATTTTTTGATTTCACACGTTGACCTAAGGGTAATTCAACAAATTTTACCTGGCATTCATTTGGCATGCGCCGTACGTACTCATCAACACCTTGATTTACCCAAGCTGGCATTTTCGTTCCGACTGCAATAACGTAGATGTTCATCTTTAATTGAAAAACCGTAAAATTAAATACATATTGATTCAAGCCATTTAGCTGCAGCCATCTGGATTATAGACACGTAGAGTAGAAGCGGGATTTTTTTCTAATTGTTCAAGAGAACGTCGAGGACGAGTGACGAGTTCATCACCACAATTCGGGCATTTTCCATTTAGTACTGAGTCAGCGCATGAGTTACAAAACGTACATTCAAAAGAACAGATCTGAGCATCATTTAATTCAGGTGAAAGATCCTTATCACAACATTCACAGCTTGGTTTTAATATAAGCACAGCAACTCTCCTTACTTTGTAAATAAATTGTCCTGCCGTATATTACTTATTCCGAATCAGAAACGACCTCAATAGTGTCATCGCCGGCAGGACTATCTTCACCCCAGAGCTTTTCTAGATTATAAAAATCTCGAATATCCGGTGTCATAACATGAACCACAACATCGCCTAAATCAATAAGCACCCATTCACCCGCTTGCTCACCTTCAACACCAATCGGCCGCATGTTCTTTTCTTTGGCTTCTTTTAAAACGTTATTCGCAAGTGATTTAACTTGCCGAGTAGAATTACCCGTTGCGATAACCATAATATCGGTAACGCTGGACTGATCAATGACATCAAGTGTTTTTATATCAAGTGCCTTAATATCTTCTAATGCATTAACGACTAAATCACAAAGTTGTTTACTATTCATATTACCTTACTAACCTATATAAAGTTGCTGTTGTTGAATAAACTTATTCACCTTATCTGAAACCATATTTTCAATGGGTTGTTGTTTCTTAATTCGTTGTCTTATATCCGTAGCCGAAATATCAAGCTGTGTAACGGGCATAAATAAAAGCATGCCCATCGTTTTATCAATTCTAACGTTATCTAAAAATTCTTTTTTAGAATCAACTTTTCGCAATGTGACTAATTCAACCAAGTCAGAATCAAGTAAACTTAAATCTAATTCAAAGCCAGGACGATGCGTTACGACACAATCAGCCATCGTAAAAATTTCCTGCCATCGATGCCATTTATGCAATCCCATAAAGGCATCCATACCAATGATTAAACATAACCGTTGATCGTTAAAATCTTGGTGAAGACTTTTTAACGTATCCACCATATAAGATAGCCCTTGTCGGTTTAACTCTCTTTCATCAACGATACAGCCATCTTTCCCATCAATTGCCGCGTGTAACATAGTTACACGTTGTTCAACCGTTGCAATAGGGATATCTCGATGTGCGGGAATAGAGCATGGAATAAAACGAAGTTCATCTAATGACAAAGCCTGTTTAACATCTAACGCGGGTTGAATATGTCCAAGATGAACTGGGTCAAAAGTGCCACCAAAGATTCCTATCATGTTCGAATATGGCCATCACCTAAAACAATATACTTTTGCGATGTTAAACCTTCGACACCTACGGGACCTCGAACATGTATCTTATCAGTACTAATACCGATTTCGGCACCAAGACCATATTCAAAACCATCCGCAAAACGTGTTGAGGTGTTTACCATGACTGAACTTGAATCGACTTCAGCAAGAAAACGTCTAGCGATTGTTAAATTCTCTGTCACAATAGATTCAGTATGACCGGAACTATGTGCATGACAATGTTCAATCGCTTCCGTTACACCATTAACAATTCGAATAGAAAGAATCGGAGCTAAATATTCTTCATCCCAATCGGCATCGGTTGCAGCAATCGCATTCGATAAGATTTTTTGAGTTTGTGTACAACCTCTTAACTCAACACCTTCATCGGCATACATTTTACCTAACGTTGGTAACACTGCTTGCGCAATGGCTTCATCAACGAGTAACGTTTCCATTGTGTTGCAAGTACCATAACGCTGTGTTTTTGAATTAAAAGCGACAGCAATCGCTTTATCAACATCGGCATTACTGTCAATATAAACATGACAAACACCATGAAGATGTTTAATAACTGGCACGGTTGCTTCTGCACTGACACGCTCAATTAAACCTTTGCCACCACGTGGCACGATAACATCAACGTACTTAGGCATTGTTATTAAGTGTCCAACTGCTGCACGATCAGTGGTTTCGATAACCTGTACACATTCAATCGCTAGACCGGCTTGCTTTAAACCCGCTTGAATACATTTAGCAATCGCTTGGTTTGAATTAGCCGCCTCTGAACCACCACGCAATATAGCCGCATTGCCTGCTTTTAAACACAGTGCAGCCGCATCAGCCGTTACGTTTGGACGTGACTCATAAATAATACCAATCACACCAAGAGGCACACGCATTTTGCCAACCTGAATACCTGACTCGCGATAACTTAAGTCGGTAATTTCACCAATAGGATCGGCTAGAGCAACAATTTGGCGTATACCCTCAGCCATGCCTGCCACACGTTCAGGATTAAGCGCTAAGCGATCGAGTAAAGCCTCATCCAGCCCGTTTACCTTACCTGCTTCAATATCTTTTGCATTGGCTTCAAGTAAAGCAGATTGCTGCGATTCAATGGCTTCAGCCATTGCTAATAAGGCTGTATTTTTTGTATTGCTATTGGTGCCCGCCAATTGACGAGATGCCGCACGGGCTTGCTCACCAAGCTGTTGCATATATGTTTGAATGTTCACTTTCGCATCCATTATAGAAAACCTACGTTCATGTTATTTAAGACCAATCTAAGCTGCTCTACTAAGGACAACCTAAAGGTGCATTAAAGATATTGGGAATAAGCCACTAATTTTGGCTTTTGAGCCGGTATTAAAGGCGAACCGGCTATCTTCATTGCTAATTGTATCAACTCATGCCAAATATTACCTGTTTTAAGGCCTTTATTCATCTTATCTAACTCACTTATTTGCCATAAAAGTAACTGCCACTGGCGTGAATTATGCCTATTTAGTGCTGACTTAACACAAGCTTGGCGTTTTTGCCAAACATGGTAGGAGGAGATAACTTGATTTAAAGACTTATCTTTTAATTCCAAAGACATGGAAGCTAATGAACGTATTTCCCGAGTAAGCGCCCAAACAATAATAACTGAAGCGACGCCTTCGCTACGTAAGCCTTCGATAATCTTCACAGACTGGCTTGCATCACCCAATAAACAAGTATCCACAAGTTGAAAAACACTATATCTGGCACTATCAGCGACCAACTCCTGCACCGCTTCAGAATCCACCTCGCCTTCACCATGCAATAAAAACAGTTTTTCAAGTTCTTGTTCAGCCGCTAATAAGTTTCCTTCAAACCTATCGGCTAAAAGCAGCAAAGCATCAGGGCTTGCTTGCATTGATAAGCTCGCCATACGTTCCGAAATCCAACGTGGTAATTGATCTTTTTCAACAGGCCATACTTGAATACAAATTCCCTTAGCATCAATCGCTTTATACCATTTGGATTTTTGTTGTTGTTTTTCTAACTTACCGCTAACAATGAGTAACATAACATCATCGGGACATTGCTCAAGAAATGCAACAATCGCCTTACTGCCTTTATCGCCGGGTTTCGTTTTTGGTATGCGCAATTCTATAACACGCTTATCACCAAACAATGACATACTTTGGCTTTCAGCTATTAATATCTCCCAATCGAATTTATCATCGACATCCAGTACCACTCGTTCACTGAAACCTTGCTCAATAGCCGCAAGTCTAATCATTTTTAAGGCTTGTTCTTTTTGAAATGGTTCATCACCAGATAGGTAATAAATATTTTTAAAATTCTGTTTCAGGCTATTTTGAAGTTGCTGAAGTTGAATATTCATGAGCTATTTCGTATTAACGTCTTTTTGATTTGAGCTGTCTGTTTTATTTTCTTCTGTTTTGTCAGTACTAGAAGAAATTTTTATGTCACGAAGCTTAATCCCAATCCGGCGCATAGATTGTCGCACAGCAAGCGAAATCATTTGTAATTTAATATTTGCTTCTTCATTACTTTTAGCTAAAGCATTATCTAAATCATAAGTATAATTTCTATTCAAATTAACAATACGTTCCTTTACAAGCGTTACACCTTTAGCATCAAGTACACGTATCGACATTTCGTAGGTTAAACCGTATTCATTTGCACGCCCTGCAGAGTCGATCGACAAAACACGACGAGAAAACTTATTTCGTGTAACAACAAAATGAACCGTATCTACATCGGCTGTCGTTAAAACTTTAGCACCGGATGAAACAAGTTGCTGCTTAATGGCTATACCCAAATCGCTGAACTCAGCAACGCCATCGATCACTGCAAACTTAATTGTATTGGGTAATTCACTTGCGCCACGCAAACGAAACCCGCAGCTTTGTAGTAAGCTCATTACTAAAATAAAAATAAATACTTTGTAGTGTGTCGATTTCATTTTTTCTTTACATTATTTACTTAAGCTAAGTGTTTACTTAGCTATAATTTACTTAGGCTATTATTTACTTAACAACAATATTAACTAATCGATTCGGTACAACAATAACTTTTACAACATTTTTACCATCGATAAATCGTTGCACATTTTCATCTTCCAAAGCCATTTTTTCAGTATCGTCTTTTGATGCCTCATTCGCCACCATAATTTTACCACGTAACTTACCATTCACTTGTACAATCATTTGAATTTCATCTTGTACAAGTGCATCTGGATCATATTGAGGCCATGCATGATTTACGATATGTTCATCGTGTCCAAGCGCCTGCCACAATGTATGAGTAATATGCGGAATAATAGGTGACATCACTAACACCATCATTTCCAAACTTTCTTGCATAACAGCTAAACCCTGCTCGCTCGTGTCCTCAAACTTCGTTAAGCTATTCATTAACTCCATTATCGCCGCAATAGCGGTGTTAAATGTATACCGCCGACCAATATCATCGGTAACTTTCGCAACCGCTTTATGGACTTTCATTCTTAATTCACGTTGTTCACTTGACAGTGAAGCAATATTCAATTCAGCCAAGGTCGACGATTCTAATTGTTGATTATGTTTAACAACAATATTCCAAACACGTTTAATAAAACGATATGCTCCATCAACACCTGCATCAGACCATTCCAATGATTGTTCTGGCGGTGCAGCAAACATCATAAATAAACGTGCGGTATCGGCACCATATTTTTCTATTAAGGCTTGCGGATCGACTGTATTACCTTTTGATTTCGACATTTTACTGCCATCTTTTAATACCATGCCTTGAGTTAAAAGATTTTGAAAAGGTTCATCGTGTTCAATTAGGCCTGCATCACGCATTAATTTATTGAAAAAACGCGCATAAAGTAAATGTAAAATGGCATGCTCGATACCACCAACGTATTGATCAACCGGCAACCAATAGTTTGCTCGCTCATCGACCATAGCAGTATCCGAATCAGCAGAGCAATAACGCGCATAATACCAAGACGATTCCATAAAAGTATCAAAGGTATCCGTTTCACGTTCCGCTTTGCCCTTACATTTTGGGCAAGTCGTTTCATAAAAAGAAGGCATTTTTTTAATCGGCGATCCCACACCTTCAAATTCAACCTCTTCAGGTAAAATAACGGGAAGGTCTTTATCGGGTACTGGAACCGCACCACAATTATCACAATTAATAATCGGGATAGGTGCCCCCCAATAACGTTGCCGAGACACACCCCAATCACGTAAGCGATAAGTCGTTCTTGTACACCCTTGTTGCTTCGATTTTAAGTGCTCGGCAATCTTTGAAAAGGCTTCATCCGACGTTAAACCATTAAACTCAGCTGAATTAACTAAAATCCCTTTTTCAGTAAAAGCTTCTTTATTTAGATTAATGTCGTTATCTTGCTTCGAGATAACTTGCTGTATCGGTAAACCGTACTTGCCTGCAAATTCCCAATCACGTTGGTCATGCGCAGGTACAGACATAACCGCCCCTTCGCCGTAACCCATTAAAACAAAATTTGCGATAAAAATAGGAACGCGTTTACCGGTAACAGGATGAATAGCTTTAAAGCCCGTATCGATACCTAATTTTTCTTGAGTTTCAACGTCGGCTTCTGCAGTACCCGTTGCGATACACTGCTTAATAAAAGCGGCTACGTTTGGATATTGTTCTCCCGCTTGTTTTGCTAAATCATGTTCAGCAGCAACGGCTAAATAAGTAACGCCCATTAAAGTATCGGGACGAGTAGTAAAAACTTTTACTTGTTTGTCTTGTTCACTAATTTTAAAACTAATTTCAACGCCTTCTGAACGACCAATCCAATTTTTTTGCATGGTGCGAACTTGTTCAGGCCAACCATCCAGCTTATCTAATTCATCAAGCAATTCATCTGCGTAGTCAGTAATTTTAAAGAACCATTGTGGAATTTCTTTTCGCTCGACATCAGTATCACAACGCCAGCACTTACCATCGATGACCTGTTCATTAGCGAGCACAGTCACATCTTTCGGACACCAATTAACAGCAGCTGTTTTTTTGTAGACTAATCCTTTCTCATACAAACGCGTAAATAACCATTGCTCCCAACGATAGTAATCCGCATTACAGGTCGCGACTTCTCTTTCCCAATCATAACCAAATCCCAACTGTTTCAATTGGTCTCGCATATAGTCAATATTGTCACGCGTCCAACTGGCTGGTGGTACATTATTCTTATGTGCAGCATTTTCTGCAGGTAATCCAAACGCATCCCAACCCATTGGTTGTAAAACATTTTTACCTTGCATACGTTGATAACGGCTAATAACATCGCCAATGGTGTAATTACGCACATGCCCCATATGCAAACGGCCACTAGGATAAGGGAACATTGAAAGGCAGTAGAATTTTTCTTTTGAATGATCTTCAACCGCTTTAAACGTTTGATTCTCATCCCAAAATTTCTGAGCAGATTGCTCAATAACCTGATGCTGATATTCTGTATTCATGGTATTTGACGACATTGCGTTTGCTTAACCTACTGCACTTAATTTATAAGTGTTAAATAAAATGATGGGAACTCTTCAAGAGTAAATTTATGCGTATTTTACGCATTATCGGAATGCACGTCAGTTATTTTTGGGCTTTATTCGAATAAATAAGTACGCCAAATAACAATAACAAAGTGAAACTAATAACCGGCCAATTGCCCAAGCGAACATAAGGGGTTGCGCCAATGCGTGGTTCAGCCAAATGGGTTAACACATAGGGTTCGAATTGAGGTGCTTTGGCAACAATACGGCCAGTATGATCGACAAAAGCTGAAATACCATTGGTGGTCGCACGAATAAGCATTCGTCCTGTTTCAATTGCCCGCATTTGCGCAATTTGTAAATGCTGATGAGGCGCAAGCGAGTCACCATACCAAGCATTATTGCTGCCATTCATAAGCAAAGTCGCTTCAGGTAATTGACGAATTAATTCTTCGCCAAACGAATCCTCATAACAAATAGAGGTTGCCAATGGTTCTCCGCGCATTTTCAACAAAGGTTGTTTTTGTGGACCTTGGCTAAAGCCGGACATAGGCAAATCAAAGAATTCAACTAAGCCCCGTAGTAAACCGGCTAGTGGAACATACTCTCCAAAAGGAACAAGATGCACTTTATGAAAGATGCCTGAGTAAGTATTTTTATTCTTATCTTCAGCGGCAAAGCTCACCATGCTCGAGTAATATTTTTGAGTATCTTCATCCATAAAAGGCAAACCAACGATTAAATCAGTATTTGATTCTTTGGCTTCTTTAACTAGCGGTAATAAATAGTTTTTTTCTAACTGGTGATAAAAAATAGTCATTGCGTTTTCCGGCCACAACACGACATCACTATCCCAATGCTGACGAGATAACTCTGCATAAGTATTCATTCGTACATTTATTTTATCCGCATCCCATTTAGTTATTTGTTCAGCATTGCCTTGAACAAGGCTAACGGAAAAACTATAATTTTTTGATTCAGTCCATTCGATTTTAGACAAACCAAATCCAAGAACAAATATTAAAGTTATAAATACTAACGCCTTTATTTTCGATGCATTATGTTTTGAATAAAGGCTATAGAGTATTGCCCCTGAAATTAAGGTACTAAAAAAAGAAACACCATAAACACCAAGAATCGGTGCATAACCCGATAGAGGCGGGAAAGGAAAGGCATAACCTAAATGCAACCATGGCATCCCTGTTAAAAACCACCCACGCACCCATTCAAACAGCAACCACAAACAAGGTAATAAAACTAACATTTGTAATGAAGGTGGAATACTAAATTTAGAAATAAGTTTAGATGCTAGCCAACCTTGAACGGCTATAAACAAAGCTAAATAAGCAGCAAACAATGCTGTCATAATAACGGCAAGCCATGCAGCCGTTGCTCCATAAACATGAATAGCAATATAAACCCAAGACAACCCAAAAGAGAAAAAACCAAAACCAAAGACAAAACCTATTTTAAAAGCCTCTTTTGGTTTTTTACCAAACCACAATATAAATAATATAATAAGCGAAATAAAAACAAATGGGACAGCATGAATAGGAGCAAAAGAAAGGGGAAGGCATAAGCCTGCTATCAAAGCAATAAAGTACTGCTTACGAAGTGTTAATGTATTAATATTCTTAAGTGATGAGAGAACGTCCATTGTGTCTTAATATTATTTTATCTGATATTTTCTTTGTTGATTTCTGATGTTATTTCATCGGAGGTTTCATTTTGTTGTTCAGATTCTAAATCATCTATTTCTTCAGCTACTGTTACTTCAAGCAAATGTATACGTCGACTACTCGCTCGCAACACTTTAAAATTAAATCCAAACTGACTCACACTTTCACCACGTTTAGGCATATGGCCTAATGCGTTAATAACGATTCCACCTATCGTATCGACATCATCGCTTGAAATATCACTTTTAAAGTGTTGGTTAAAATCTTCCAGTGGCGTGATCGCTTTAACTGTACTACTTCCATTGGTATGCTGATGGATGAATTTATCTTCTTCTATATCATGTTCATCTTCAATCTCACCAACAATTTGCTCCAATACATCTTCAATGGTAACCATTCCGGCGATACCACCATACTCGTCAACAACGATGGCCATGTGATTTCGATTCGCACGAAACTCATCAAGTAAAGTATTTAAACGTTTACTTTCTGGTATAAAAACTGCGGGGCGCAAAATTTCACGCATACTAAAAGAACTATTATCATCTGCATTTATTTGCGGCAATAAATCTTTTGCTAATAAAATACCTACCACCTCGTCTTTACTTTCAGCTATCACTGGGAATCGAGAGTGAGCAGATTCAATAATGGTCGGTAAAATAGATTTTAAATCGGAATCTCGCTCAACCACAACAAGTTGTGAGCGTGGAATCATTATATCTCGTACTTGCATTTCAGCAACTTGAATAACGCCTTCTATCATCAATAAAGAATATTGATCGAGTAAATCATTTTTATTCGCTTCTTGTAAAACTTCTACAAGTTGCTCTTGATCTGTAACTTCATTTTGAAAGAACTGAGTTACGCGCTCAAACCATGTTCGTTCAGTTGTTTCAGTTTGAGGTTCAGTTGCGTTAGTCGCTGAGTCATTCATGATTTAATTCCAGGTAAGGATTTTTGTAGCCAAGTTGAGATAATATTTCTATTTCCAAATTTTCCATTATTGATGCATCATTATTATTTAGATGGTCGTAACCTAACAAGTGTAATAGCCCATGAACCAGCATGTGCGCCCAATGATGTTCAATTAATTTATTTTGTTGTTGCGCTTCTAATTCAATAATAGGTGCACAGATAACAATATCCCCAAGAATGTTAGATTCCTGGGATGGTTTGAAAATATCGGGAGTGTCGAATGGAAACGACAACACATTTGTTGGTTTATTTTGTTGGCTATAATCGTTGTTTAATAACTGGCTTTCAGATTTATCGACAACAAGTATCGATAAATCAATAGCAGCATTGTCTAATAAGTTTTTATCTATAAGAAACTGGATAGTTTTATCGACCCATTCTCGAAACACAATATCGCTTGGTACATTAACATCAGCGTAGTGGCACTGCACATCAACGTGACAAGCGCTCTTCGACGGAGGTTCTAACGATGAAATATTATTGCTCATTCTTATTGCCAGCATCATTACGAGATTGTTGTATTGCTAAATTATCTTTTCTTACTTGTTTTTCTTTGGCGATATTTTCAGCATCAATATCTTCTTTTTCTTGATAAGCGGTAACAATTCGTTGTACTAAAGGATGACGTACAACATCTTTCGCTTTAAAGAAGGTAAAACTAATTTCATCCACATCACATAAGATATCGATAACTTGCCGCAAACCTGATGTTTGTCCACGCGGTAAATCTACTTGAGTTACGTCACCGGTTACAATTACCTTAGAACCAAAACCAATCCGCGTTAAAAACATTTTCATTTGTTCTACAGTGGTATTCTGTGCTTCATCTAAAATAATAAAGGAATCATTTAATGAGCGACCACGCATATAAGCCAGAGGCGCAACTTCAATAACATTACGTTCAATTAATTTTGCAACATAATCAAACCCAAGCATTTCATACAAGGCATCATAAAGTGGTCGTAAATATGGATCTATTTTTTGAGATAAATCCCCTGGTAAAAAACCTAAACGCTCACCACTTTCAACCGCAGGGCGCGTAAGTATAATTCGATCAATTTGTTCTTGTTGGAGTGCAGCAACTGCAGAAGCAACGGCTAAATATGTTTTCCCTGTTCCGGCTGGCCCTATTCCAAAATTAATATCATGCGTTTGGATACGGGACAAATATGCTTTTTGATTGGGTCCCCTACCACGAATGTTACCGTGCTGTGTTTTAATCGCGACATCATCAATCACTTCTTCAGCTTTGATAGTATAGGATTCAACACCAGATTGTTGTAACGCTAAATTAATAATACTGGGATCAAGTTGAACGGTATCAGTATCTTTATACAACTCACGCAATAACTCTTCCGTTGCCTGAACGGAGTCATCTTCACCAATCACTTTAAAGCTATTACCGCGGTTATTAATTTCCACGCCAAGCCGTCGTTCAATTTGACGAAGGTGCTCATCAAATTGGCCACAGAGGTTCGCTAACCGACGGTTATCCGCAGGCTCCAATAGAATATCGTTAGAGTGAGTTGTGGTGTTCAATGTGGTTTATAGAGTATTCAATATAAATAAAAAAATGACTAGCAGCTTAAAGGCTAAGCTCGCCACGTAGAGAGTTGGGCTGAATGTCGGTGATTATCACGTTTACAAAAGATCCAATTATGTCCTGATTTCCAATAAAGTTTACCACACGATTGTTCTCTGTGCGGCCTGAAAGTTGAGAATTTTCAGATCCCGCCCTATTTTTATCCCCTGCATCAAACTCAACCGTAACCGCCGTTTCGCCATTTATACTTTCTGAAGCAACGTGTTTTTTCTGTTTTGGTGAAAACCCAACAACGAGAACCCGTTGAGAGGTACCGACCATTTTACGGCTAATATCAACAGATTGTTGTGTTAACCGTTGCTGTAATAGTGCAAGTCGTTGTTTTTTAAGCTCTAATGGTACGTCATCTTCTAAGTCTGCTGCAGGCGTACCGGGTCGTTGGCTGTAAACAAAACTATAGGAAAAATCAAAATTGATTTCCGCAATAAAATCCATCGTATCAATGAAGTCTTGCTCAGTTTCCCCCGGGTAACCAATGATAAAATCAGATGACATACTGATATCAGGACGAAGCGCACGTACTTTTTTTACAATTTCACGATAATCATCCGTCGTATGCCTGCGTTTCATCGACTGTAACACCGCATTTGACCCCGTTTGTATTGGCAAATGCAAATGGCTTACCAACTTAGGAACCTCGGCGTAACACTGAATGAGGCTGTCATTCATCTCTAAAGGATGTGACGTGCTATAGCGGATTCGTTCAATACTATCAATTGCGGCGACATAATGAATTAACAAAGCAAGGTCAGCCATCTCGCCATCATGCATTTCGCCTTGATAGGCATTCACATTTTGCCCCAAAAGCGTGACTTCTTTTACACCACGTTCGGCTAAATCTACAATTTCAGCGAGCACATCATCAAATGGACGGCTGAATTCTTCACCCCGTGTATAAGGTACCACACAAAACGTACAGTATTTGCTACATCCTTCCATGATAGAAACATACGCTGTCGCACCGTCTATGCGTGGCTCAGGCATATGATCAAACTTTTCAATCTCTGGAAAACTTATATCAATTTGTGATTTTTTTTGCTTTAGCGCTTGGTCAAATAATTGCGGTAAACGATGCAGCGTTTGCGGGCCAAAGATCAAATCGACATAATTTGCGCGCTTTAAAATAGCTTCGCCCTCTTGGCTAGCAACGCAGCCCCCGACCCCAATCACAATATTAGGTTGTTTCGCTTTTAATTTACGCCAACGCCCTAACTGTGAAAAAACTTTTTCTTGCGCTTTTTCTCGCACCGAGCAAGTATTCAATAAAAGAACATCGGCACTCGATTCATCTTGAGTAAACTCCAGACCATGTGAAGCATTAAGAATATCCGCCATTTTCGTGGAGTCATATTCATTCATCGCACAACCGAATGTTTTGATAAATACTTTTTTACTCATGCTCTTTTATTTTTTACTGACCTTGAATTTGTTCCCTACAATTTACTCTAGGGTCTGTTGATCTTTCAGATGTTAGACTGATTTTGAGATAATTTTAGTTCTGACAAGGCATTTTTTACGTATCAATGCACTCCATTGATAGTAAAAAATAACGCCGGCAGGGCTAAAATTAGCCAAAATCAGGCAATAGATGAAAGATCAACAGACCCTAGTCTACGCTACCCACACTGCCACGGATATGCAGGGCGAGCTAAGGTATCATTAAGTCATCTAAATTTCCAGCTTCAAACACCTAACTTAATCTATATAACCCTTATAAATCATATAGATTATGACCAAAAATCAGTTACAGACAACATATTTCGTCTACAATAAATTTATAATATTAGATAAGTGCAGAGGTAGAAGAATGAACTTTTTAGGCTTATTATTAGCATTAGTTATATTAGTTGCCGTTTTATATCAGACTGTTTTTACACCTACAGTTAAAACAACACAAAATAAACAATCAGAGGCTAAGGTCTCACAAGGATTAAAAGCCTTAAAACAAGCTGAGGAATTAAAACAAATGATTAACAAGCAAAACGATAATATGAACTTCAACGATAAACTAAACCAACATCAATAGCCGATTCAACTATTGCAATATAGCGGCAAGCTGTTCACGTAGCTTTTCGAGTTTAGTGTTTATTTCTACACCTTTATAAAAAGCAGCATTCGTATTATTTAAACAATTTTCTGCAATCTTTCTAATATTCTCTTCTTGATATTCCGTTAAGCCCAGAGCTAACAAAGCATCCTCTAATTCTTCCAGCATATTTTCAATCGCAGTGATATTTTCTTTTTGTAAGAGCTTGAATGAAGCATCGATCCCAACCATTGTACTGCTTACCGTCTCAACAACTTTCTGTTTTTGCTCAACAGCAGAGTTTGTCAGTAACACCTCCACTCGAGAACTAATGGCATCACATAAGGTTCCTAATATATCTTTCAAGCGACCATATTTAGCGTCATCATCAATAGGCATATTCTTTATCAATAATGAAAACGTACCATAACTAACAATGGTACGTTTACCAAAATCATAAAAACGTGATTGCTCTTTAGCTAGGGTCATTATGTTTGTTTCTAAAGGAGGAGTGACACCTTGCTCACTAAAACCAATCGTCTTGCCATTTAAATCGTAGACTTGAAATGAGCACTTTAAATCCAGCGCTTTTGTTGTCATAAATAAGTAATTAGCCAATTCTTTAAATGAATTAGCGGTTACACAGGATTTATAAAATTCAAGGATCTGACCCAGCTCACTTGAATAACTCATCGCTTGCATGGCGGTTTTATAGTAGTTATCAAGCTGACTTTGAAGCTCATTATTGGCTTGGTTTACATCGAGTATATGCTGTACTTTTAAAATAAGTTGTTCATAAACAATCGGCTTTGTAATGTAATCATCTGCACCTAACTCATAACCAACCGTTAATTCTTCAAGTTGAGTCATTGCGGAAACAAAAATAAAAGGGATTTTTTGTGTTTTTGGATTGGCTTTTACCTGTCGGCAAAATTCATAACCATCAAGTTCTGGCATCAACACATCGGAGATAATTAAGTCGACAGTGACTTGTTCAAGAATATTTAATGCTTCAGTCGCGCTACTTGAAACAATGGTTTTAAAGCCCTGGTCTTCAGCATGTAAACGATAAAGATTTAAGATGTCTTCATCGTCATCAACAGCAAGTATGGTTGTTATATTTTCCATTTAAAAAATACTATTAATCTAAGTATTTTTTATAGCGGCAAACTGAAGAGCTTCTTTAAAAAAAAGGCCTTGGGATATTAATATACTGAATAAAACAAGGGCATTCCATTGCCCTATTGTTACGAATACTTAATCAATTTCCGATTCCGCTGCAATTTTATGAATACTTAAATCGGCGCCCATATGTTCTTCTTCAGCGCTTAAACGAATTCCCACCATTTTTTTAATAATGCCGTATACAAGGAAACCACCTATCAGAGCAATGCTTATACCCATAAGTGTACCGACTAGTTGCGACATAAACGTTACACCACCTAAACCACCTAAGCTTTTCAAACCAAAGATACCTGCCGCGATACCACCCCATGCACCACAAATTCCATGTAGCGGCCACACACCTAATACATCATCAATTTTCCATTTGTTATGGCATTGTGAGAACATCCATACAAATAAACCACCCGCGATAAGCCCTGTGACTAGTGCGCCCATAGGATGCATTAAATCTGAACCAGCACACACTGCTACCAATCCAGCTAAAGGTCCGTTATGGACAAAACCAGGGTCATTCTTACCCACAACCAATGCCGCTAAGATTCCGCCCACCATGGCCATTAAAGAGTTAAGTGCCACTAGCCCACTAATTGCATCAATAGTTTGAGCTGACATGACATTAAATCCAAACCAACCCACCGTTAGTATCCAGGCGCCTAAAGCCAAAAACGGAATACTTGAAGGTGGATGAGAAATAGATTTGCTACCGCCCTTAGGAAGCCGGCGACCTAGTAAAATAACTGCTCCAAGTGCTAACCAACCGCCCATGGCATGTACGACAACGGAACCCGCAAAATCATGGAACTCAGCACCAAAACTCTTATTAATCCACTCTTGAATACCAAAGTTTCCATTCCAGGCAATACCTTCGAAAAAAGGATAAACGAAGGCAACAATAATAAAGGTTGCAACTAGTTGAGGATAAAAGCGTGCGCGCTCTGCAATACCACCAGAAATAATTGCAGGAATTGCTGCCGCAAAGGTTAAGAGGAAAAAGAATTTAACTAACTCATAACCATTTTTTTCAATTAATGCATCAGCACTTTCAGAAAAGCCAAGACCATAAGCCACCATATAGCCAATAAAGAAGTAACCAATGGTTGATACGGCAAAATCAACGATAATTTTAACTAGAGCATTGACTTGGTTCTTTTTACGTACCGTACCTACTTCTAAAAATGCAAAACCAGAGTGCATTGCCAGAACCATAATGGCTCCCAATAAAATAAAGAGCACATCAGTTCCTGTATTAATTTCCATTACTTCTCCCCCGCTGGCATTAACACCCAGACATTATTATTTAATTTTTAAATTGTATTGTTTTGGTGCAAAGGTATCATTCATGCACGCACTTATATTGCACACATTATGCTTTGGATACTTTGGTAAGTAAATGCAAGAATAGAGTTGAAAAGTGAATTAAGATCGCCGTACCATCAGGGCACGGACTTACATAATACTAGGGTCTGTTGATCTTTCAGATGTTAGACTGATTTTGAGATAATATTAGTTCTGACAAGGCATTTTTTACGTATCAATGCACTCCATTGATAGTAAAAAAATAACGCCGGCAGGGCTAAAATTAGCCAAAATCAGGCAATAGATGAAAGATCAACAGACCCTATTGTATTAGCGTATTTTAATACGGGCGGCCACGCGGCAAAATAGACTCTAGTGCATCAATAAACAATGGCCCAGCCTGCTTTAAGATAGGCTCAATAACCGATTCATCCAAACCGGTAACATCCCATGCAACTTGTGAGATGGGTTGAACGTTGATTTCAACATCCACGTCGAGTTCTTGCTCTGCCCAACCGGTAATCACATTGGCCATATGAACTAAACAAATTTCCATGGTGATTTCATGTGCTTGAGCAGGGTCATGGTGATAGCGTAATGCTTGCTCTAAAGACGTTGGCATTTGCCACGCCTTAATCAACTCCCCCCCCACGTCGGCATGGTCAAAACCGATAATATCTTGTTCAACTTCAAAATCGAGAAGTTGCTCAGTTTTCATTTTTTCCATCACAATCTTAGATTCACTTGGTAAACGATGACAAAGAATAAGCTTACCGATATCGTGTAACAGACCTGCGACAAATAGCCGTTCTGAGTGTAATACATGGCAGCGATCTGCGAGTAATTGCGCGACAACACCACAGTACACACTGTGTCGCCAAAATTGCACCATATTCAGTATTTCATTTGGTATTTTAGAAAATGTTTCAATTGCCGATGCCGCTAATACTAGGCCACGTAATTCGCGTAAACCAATAACCGTCACAGCTCGGGTTACCGTTTCAATTTTAGAAGGGAAACCATAAAAAGAGCTATTAACGATTTTCAGCAGACGTGCTGTTAGCCCAGTATCTTGGCTAATGACCTTACCTATATCGGAAGCTGAGGTGCTGGCCTCATCCATCATTTCATTAACACGGATACACACTTCGGGAAGTGATACGAGACGGACAACACCAGAGACCAAATCAGCTGCTTTTAGTCTTTGCCCTTGTTGTTCAGAGGAAATCGGTTGTTTTTTCTGCATTGTGTTTATATTAACGACAATGCAGGCGATATCTTTAGGACTAATTTGGTCGGTATTTAGACAATATTTGAGGGGGAAGTGTTACCGTCTTTCGTCATCAAGACGCTGTAGGGCTTGTGCTGCCACGGCTTTCACGTCTGGATCACTATCTTTAAGTAAAGCGTTTAAGGTGGGCGCTAGCGTATTTAAATTTCGAGCCACTTCAATGCGAATTTCGGCTGATTTATCTAGCGCTAAGATAGCCAGCACTTCCGCTGGGACATATTCAAATCGAGCAACAACACTCTTTACTGATTGGTTACTATCAAGCGCTAGTTTTTGAAACGTTTTAGTATCTGTTGATAAATTCGTAGCAACCGCAATACGTACTCGTTCACTAGGGTCTGACGCTAGCTGAAATAATGCTTCCGAAGTTACTCTTCGATTTTGAGCTAAAGCCTCTCGTACATCAACAGAAGGATTTTTTAATAGATTATTAACTTGAGAGCCATTAATTAGCGGTGAGCGCGCCAACCTAAACTCAGTGTCAGAATAATCGTTAGCATAAACAAACATACTTATTAATAAGCCTGTACACACAAAAAATTTCTGCATCTTATTTTGCATCAGCAATAATACTTTCATAGGTTTTAACAACTGCAGCAACGGCATTTTTAGAAGCTTCTGAATCCAAATGTGGTGGCTTACGATAGCCAAGATACACCATATTTTTCTCATTTGGCAAGCTGTATATATAAATAATATAAGGACAAAAAACAATATTAAGTGGATCGGCTTCCATCATATTACGTGACAGTGTCGCACTACAAAATTGAATTGCTTCTGCATGCTCGTACATTTTTTTAGTACGGCCAATATCTTTACCTGTACGCGTAAGCATATCGCTAATATGAGAAACACCATTCACTTTGATCCCAAGCCCCGTAATGGCGTAATCAAGATCAACACGTACATCCGCGTAATTTCCTTTAACTTTAAAGAATTTAAAATGCTTTGTTTCAAGTACTTTGTCCTCTGCTTGGCTCTCTAGCCCGGTAGTCATTATATTTATAAAAAAAAGCGCAATTAAAACAACAAGGTAAGGCATAAACTTCTTGAACATCTTCAAATTCCTGCAATAATAGATTATGTATAAGAGATACTAATGTAACATATATCGGCATATTCCTATATGACCGCCCTAAAGGACTTAGTTCACCCGCAACCTAAAGGTAGCGGTAAAATAAAATGACGGATTCAAACATTACAAAACCAACCATACTCGCAGTAGATGACTCCCGCGTGATGCGTCGAGCCATCAGCAAAATACTATCCAAACAATATACCGTTATTGAAGCAGAACATGGCGAAGATGCATGGGCACTTTTAGAACACCATAAAGATATTCAAGTTATCTTTACCGACTTATCGATGCCGTACTTAGATGGTTACGGCTTGCTTGAACGAATAAGAACATCTGATGATGATCGCATTTCTGCATTGCCCGTTATAATAATTACCGGCAAAGAAGATGATGACCAGGCAAAAATGGAAGCACTCGATAAAGGGGCTGATGATTTTATAGCAAAACCTTTTGATAAAGCACAGCTGGTAGCTCGTGCTCAGTCATACATTAAATTTGAACAAACCTCGAAAAAATTAACAGAGACAGCCGACAAGTTAGAAAAACAAGCCGCCGTTGATGAGCTAACCGGTTTAGGTAGCCAACGTTATTTTGAAAAAGCAGTCGACGAACAACTCTCTTCACTTATTCGGCACAAAGGCCACTGTTGTGTTTTACGAATTGATATTGATAACTTCAATAAACTCTTTATAAAACATGGTAAACAAATTGCCGATGAAATAATAAAAAACATAGGTGAATGCTTAAGCCTGCATGTCCGCAAAGAAGATATGGCAGCTCGTGTTGGTTTAGCAAAGTTTGCCTTATTTCTAAATCATACCAGTTTGAAAAAAGGCCATGCGTTAGCACAACGTATTATAGATGAAATACCAACACGTAAATTAACCAGCAAAAATTTTACCTTTACCGCAAGCGCAGGACTTTATGAACCTGATGTAGATCAAGATAGTACATTTAAAGATATTTATGCAACAACCGAAATGTATTTAAATGAAGCAATAGACAAAGGCGGCAATACACTAGTAAGTGCAAGTAGTTTACCTGTCAAAGACGAAGGATTACTTGAACCAATCACGATAGAACAAGCCCTTCATCTATTAGAACAAGGAGAATCTGATGAAGTAAAACCTCACTTAAAAGATCTTTATGAACAGCTAAAACCCCTGCTGGTCTTATTTACTCAATTATTACCAAAAAAATAAATTTTAACGGAGGTCATTATGTTTCAGTTAAAAGATATTAGTCGAAAACAAGCTGTGTTATCTCATATTGGCATTAGCTTAATTATTTTCTTGATCGTTTTATATTTTATTGTTTTCCACTGGTACCCTCAACCCTTCTTCTCAACTGATGGTGGTTGGCAAGGTATACAATTACTGGCGACTGTTGATATTGTTCTCGGGCCGTTACTCACTCTTATAATATTTAAACCCGGTAAAAAAGGACTCAAAACCGATGTTATGACTATCGCTACCATTCAATTTCTGGCGTTGCTATCAGGTTTGTATGTTATTCATAACGAACGTCCCGTTGCAAAAATATTTCAAGATGGTACTTTCCATGTTGTGACCGGCTACGATATGACAGAGAGAAATATTTCTCTTGATGATTTAGAAAAATACCGCATTGGTAAAGCAATCACTATTTATCTAGATTTACCAGATGATTACGAAGCCTTTTCTAAACTTATACACAAGGGCGTTCAGAAAAGAGAGGCGCTGTTTTTAAACACTTCTTTATATAAAAAAATTGATAACAAAACGATTGAGAAAATGCGCCAATTTTCAATTGATGTTGAACGCTATATTAAAGATGAATATAGTGAGAAAGAACAGACTTTGCTCGATGCTTTTTTAAATAAACATAATGCAAAGGTTGATGATTTTTTATATATAGGTCTTCATACTCGTTATAAACACGCTATCACTGCAATAAATCCAAATACACTTGAATTTGTTGGTGTTTTACCCGTATTAAATAAACCCGATATTCAAATACTAAACAAATACATGGACTTTGATCTATATAGAACAGAATCCATGAAAAAATATATACTTAAACAGGGTGAAACGATTAAAAATACAAAGTAATTGTCAAATCTAACTAAAAAAAGCCCCGCTGATGCGCACTACTGTCCGGAATAAATTCATAATAACATCCCCTGTTGCTGAAGCGCCCACAGCTGAGCTTTTCGCCTTTGTTTTTCCATTAAGTATTGTTCGGTTTCAGGCCGCTGAAACAAGGTCGTAC